>OICN01000670.1_pt1 | contig 11134 bp, 10 predicted proteins | sample 1581301 | NCBI WGS metagenome assembly OICN01 (sample SAMEA3882557, study PRJEB24775) | human gut metagenome | biome: human-associated habitat; feature: intestine environment; material: feces | place: Netherlands | collected 2009/2010
CCCATTTAATATTACTCCTTACTATCGGATCTTGGCAACACGCCAAAAAGCCTTTATTTTTTATACCTATTTATTATACCACTATTTTGATACTAATGCAAATACATAAATATTATATATCTATGAATAATATTTATACTAAACGTTTGAGATATGAACATATCTCTTTTGCATTTACATATGAAAATGTGAAAATTTTAATCACGCACAAAACAAATTCACGGCGTATTCTCTCATATATCTTTAGACGCAAAACAAAAATACGAACCTTCATGGGAAAATACCGTCAGCCTCTCTGACTTGATTTTCATGGCATAGCTGCCGCCTTTCTGCGAAAAATAATATTACAAAGAAAAAAGGAGGGAACAGCAATGAAGATGAAGTCAATGATAACAGGCGTTTCAATGGCGATAGCCGCAGGAACGGTGGCTTACGCAGTCACAGAGGCGACATCAAGCGAAAAGAAGATGCTCAAGAGCCGCACAGGACGTGCTATCAGAGCTATCGGTGATGTAATGGACGGCATTTCAATGATGATGAAATAAGTCCGCAAACAGGAGCGTACCATAATGGTAACGCTCCTGTTTTTTAGCTTTGGCTTATCTTTTTGAGCAGTGTAAGTGCGTCAACAACGTCAACGCTGCCGTCACCGTTCATATCCGCACGTTTCAGCTGAGCGGAGCCAAGCTGGGTCTTGCCTGCATTGTATCTCAGAATGAGCAGAGCGTCCACAACGGTCAAATACTTATCCCCGTTCACATCTCCCTGCTGCAAGGTCTGAGAGGCAGCTTTTCTTGTTATTTTTATGGTGTATGTCCGTTTCACGCCGCTTGCCGCCTTACAGGTGACCTTGACGGTATTTTTGCCAGTTTTAAGGCTCACCTTGCCGTTTCCAGACACCTTTGCTCTTTTGCCCAGCGGATTTGCATTAACAGTAACAGAAGAAACCTCCGCATTGACTGTGGCAGTATAGCTTGTGGTGAATTTATCAAACTTTGGCGAAATGCTCGTGCCCGAAACGCTCAGAGAGCTAAGGTAGTTATTATTGTCGCCGCTGCTCGTTGGCTTTGGACAAACTTCGTCAGGCATATTGTTATAAACAGGTATTTTGAATTCCATTGCACTGTTTAAAATATCCTGTGAATATGCATTTTTAAGGCTTATTGCCTCATTAGCCTGACCGAAAACGCAGGTCATATACTGATGATAATAAAGACCGTTTCCGCCGTCTACCATATCGAATTTTTGCAGATAGAGAGTATCCTGACCTTTTGTTATATATCCAGTGCCAAGGAAAATAGAACCGCCCACGATAGACTTGTACTGATTCGTCCATGGCAGAAGATAGGTAGGATTGGTGGTCTTTGCATATTTGCAGCCCATTTCTGCGGCTGTCATTGTAGATGTGGCATAAGCCTGAATGTCAAAGAAGTTGAAATAATTCTTATATCCCTTAACAGTGCCCAAAGACTGCGGAGCACCATTTACACCCTGCTCGTTTCTGCATCTTGACGCAAGATGATAAGGCGAAACGCCTGACTTCTTTGCAGCGTCTATGAAAGTCTGAGAATATGTATACTTTTTCTTTGTGTCAGGACAAGTATAGCTGCCGCTCATAAAAGTGTCCGCAAGAATAGTTTTTACGCCGCTTTCAGTTTGATACGAGGAATTATATGACTGATTTTCAAACATAAAAATGTATGTATCATTGATAAAATTTCTAGATCCATATAGTAAATTATGATCTCTTTTGAGGCAGCCACCCACGAGCCGTCAAGCCCATACCAATAACCGCCGTTAAAATCATACGCACCCTTTTCCATAGACTTCCACGATGCAAGTGCCGAAGAATGGACAAGGTTTCTGCCAACAACGCATTCTTCCTTTACCGCAGTGTTCCAGTCAACGCCAAGTTTCTGGGCGGTAAATATCCACTTAGGGTGCTGTGCATGGAGCGTTCTGAGATATGGCTTATAGCTTTCAGGAAAGCCCTGCTTTGTCATATAGCTTTCAAAATCGGCGTCAGAACTTCCCTGCGTGGTGTCACCTGTTGTGACCGTCACATAGGCTGCGGAAACATAGCCCGTCACGCTGCCGCACGATATCTTATACCATTTTGCTCCGCTTGCATCGGTGGTTTCGGAAAGTATGGTCAGGCTGTCGCCATAGCTTACCGTTCCGGTTTTTGAATATCCTGTTCCCGCTCCGCTGCGGACGTTCAAAACGTCGGCGGTGCAAGTTCCCGACAGCTGAGCCGCCGAAACTGTCATGCAGGAGGCTGCCATTGATACCGCCAGGGCAAATGACAGAATATACGAAATTATCTTTTTTATCAACCCGTTCACCTCAGAAAATATAGGCTTGCCTTGTGGGGTATTGCCTATGTATAAGTCCTTATTTTTACACACATATGTTTGTACATTTTTCTGTATAAAGTACAAAACTTCACCCTTATTATAGTACATTTCTCAGGCATTTGTCAACAGATTTTTTGTTCACAAATAATTTACATTCGCTGTTATTGTCAATACAGCAAAAGGTTACAAAGTTATTACAGCCTATTTAGTGGTCTTGAGCCGCTTTTCACCATACATATTGTGACCAATTTTGTCTCCATATAAATATGTCCAAAAAATATCGCTTATTTTCGCTGTTTTGACTATTGACGTGATTGTTTCTATTATGGTATAATCTCATTACTGAAAAAGTAACAATCTTCGTAACTTTTTATCGCAAAAATTACAATTTAAAGACAAAATAATAGTAAACATAATTAACCAATAGTGAAATTTTGACAACACAGCACTATCAGACTACGGAGGTATCAAAATGAAAAAACTGAAGATCAACAAGATAGCGTTGTCCGCTGCAACAGCGTTTCTTATGCTCACGAGCATAGTTTCCACAGTGGCAAGTGCGTCAGGGGGAAATGAGATAAAGCTCACAAGCGACAAGACCTTTGCTCAGGCAGGGGACAGCATAAACATAACGGCAAGCCTTGAACCTGACAAAACAGGCGTTGCAGGCTTTACCATTGATCTTCATTACGATCCGTCAAAGGTAACGGTATATGTGCCGACTGAGGCGGAGAGCGAAGGTGCTTACAATGTAGGCAGCAAGTTCTCTGTTATCACAAACTATGTTGCGTCATCAGGCACTGTCAAGATAGTTGGTGCGAACCTCACAGGCTCTAACATAAAGGATACTACCGACCTTGCACTTGCGACATTCAAGGTAAAAGACGGCGTTTCAGGTGATATAAATTACTGGATAGACGTTCAGACCATAGTTGCGGAGGCTGACGGCGGATACAAGACCGTTTCTTACTCTGCACCTACAGAGGGTTCACCTTTGGCTGTCAGTGCAGGCGAGGAGGTAACAACTCCAGCGACGACTACGACTTCCGCAAAGTCTGAAACCACTACAACGACTTCAAAAGCAGCTACGACTACCACGAAAAAGACTGAAACGAAGTCAGAAACTACCACAACGACAAGTTCACAGGCTGTTACTACCACTACAGCAAAGCCTGCTGAAGAGGTAACAACGACCACTGCAAAGAGCGAAAAGCAGACATCAGCAGTTACAACAACTACAACTGCCTCCTCAACAACACAGCCTGATGAAAAGCCGCTTTTCACACACAAGCAGGGCGACGCTGACTTTAACAGTGAAACTTCCCTCCAGTATGGATTCAAACTTTCAGACTACATAACAGATTATTCTAAGCACTATAATATAAAGGTGGGCGTAAAGTCCACAGGCAATGCAAGCGGTGCAGTAGGTGCACTGGTAGACGGAAACTGGTCGGCTCAGAGTGCAAAGCTTTCAGGCGACGAAACAGCTCAGTGGATATATTCAGACCTTGACCCTGCAAGGACAAGCGATGAAGTTTTTCTCCAGCTTTACTACCTCAAAGCCAACGCAGACTTTGAGATAACTTCTATCGAGGTCACACCTGTCAGCGAAACTGTTGACACAACGGCAGTGACAAAGGCTACAGCCGCAGAAACACAGCCTGCTGAAACAACTACCACAAGCACAAAGCCAAAAGCTGACAATGGTTCAGAGGCAGCTGCCACGACAACCACAGCTGAGCAGCCTGCAAATGACGGTGCAGCTGTTACAACTACAGTCAGCGAAAGCGACAGCACAGAGGTCACGCCCTCAGCACAGGCAACAGAAAAGATACAGCAGATAGTTGACGAGGCGTCATCTCAGGCAGACAGCTCAAAGGTGAATCCGTCAACAGGTGTTGAAGTGACAAAGAACATTCTCACTGTCATTGCCGCAGGATATGTTATCTTTGCGATATTTGCAGTTATCTTCAACAGATTTGCCGCAAAGGACGAAGAAAAGTAACCGACGTGTTCCTTTTACCCAATAAAAAATCGGGCGTTTCATTTTGAAACGTCCGATTTTATTTTATCTGCAATTTTTACTTCTTCTGAGCCTTAAATATAACGCCCGTTACCTTAGGACCTGCGTTTATTGCAATAGCCGCTCCTATCTGGAAACACTCCACAGGCGGATAGCCGACCTTTTTGGTCATAGCCTGTGCCATTTCGTCCCTGACGCTTTCGTCATTGCCGTAAACTATACAGTAAGGTGTCTGCGGTATCATTTCTTTTACAGTCAGGTCAAGTATCTTTGGCACGATAGCCTTGTCGCCTCTAACCTTTGTTTCTGTAACAATAGCATGGTCATGTATCCTCATGATAGGTCTAAGACCCATTACCTCGCCCACGAAAGCTGCCGCAGAAGGTATCCTTCCCGACTTCTTTGCATACTTGAGGGTATACGGTGCAAAGAAAATAACGCAGTTCTTTATCCAGTCCTCCATAAATGCCTCGATATCAGCCGCAGGAACGTCCTTCGCCGCTTTCATCGCACCCTGAATGACTGCGTAGCCATATGCACCAGTGTAGCTTTCGCCGTCTATATTATATATATTGAACTTTCCCTTTGCCTCAGGGTGAGCGGAATAAAACTCCTCTGCCGCCATAACAGCGTTGTTGTATGTTGCCGAGCCTTTTGAGTTTATGGTGGTGTTGATGATATCAGTGTAACCCTCGCTGTAAAGCTTTTCAAAAGTTTCCTGATATTCAAATGCTGTTATCTGAGATGTAACAGGTATGCCGTCAAACTCGTCAAGCATATTGTAGAATTTCTCGTTGTCAAAATCTACTCTTGATGTATAGCTGTCATCACCCATTGCCACCTTGAAATTCATTATCTGTATATCCAGTTTCTTTTCAAGCTCATCGGTAATGTCGCTTGCTGAGTCGGTAAGAAATTTTATCTTTGCCATTAGTTCACCCTCCTGTAAGTTTTTGTTTTTATATGTGTAGAATATCCTATTCGTCCCATGTGTATTGCGTCAGCTTGCCCTCTCTGCCAAGGTCGGGATAATCCCACTGCCTTAACACCTCATAGCAGGCTATCGCCACTGAGTTTGAAAGATTAAGACTTCTGAGCGTTTTTCGCATCGGTATCCTCACACAGCTTTGCGGATTTTCATAAAGCAGCTTTTCAGGCAGTCCCTTATCCTCTCTGCCGAAAATTATATAGACCTCTTTGTCCTGAGGATAATCCACATCTGAGTGCACCTTTCTGCCCTTTGTGGTAAAAAAGTAAAACTCACCACTGTTTTTGGAGAAAAAGTCGTTAAGGTCGTCATACTCATGTATCTCCAGCTTATTCCAGTAATCAAGCCCTGCACGTTTTAGCTTTTTGTCGCTTATCTCAAAGCCATAAGGCTTTACAAGATGCAGCACCGCACCTGTCACTGCACAAGTCCTTGAAATGTTTCCCGTATTCTGCGGTATCTGCGGCTCTACAAGCACGATATTAAGTCTGTTCATCTGCGATCACTCTTCCCGATATCACAAATTCGTGTAATCTCTGAGTTCCTGATAACTTGTGAGCCATGGCAGCTGACCCTCCAGCATAAGACCGTCAGTCCATGGTGTCTGGTAGCTGTATGTAGTCTTGACTGTAAGCTCCGTGAATGCTGTGGCTCTGTTCATTGCGATAGGAAGGCTGTCGCCTTTGAGAAGTCCACCAATAAGAACGCTTGTGAACATATCTCCTGTTCCCGAATAATGTGCAGGAACATAATCATTCTTTATCTTCCAAAAGCTATTATTTTCCTTATCATAGCCCACAGTGGACATTCCGCCGTCTGCAAGATTTACACTTGTTATCACAACTATCCTTGCACCCTGCTTTGAAAGCCTTACGAGCCAAGATTTTATCTCCGAGTTCCTCATTGACGCTGTTGGATATTCCTCACCAAGAAGTATAGCCGCCTCTGTGAGATTAGGCGTGATTATATCTGCCACCTTTACAAGCTCGCCCACACGGCTGCAAAGCTCCTTTGTGTAGGTCTTGTACGCCTTTCCGCCGTCGCCCATAACAGGGTCGACTACTTTCAGTGCGTCAGGAAAAGCCTTGAAAAATTCAAGACAATGATCTATCTGCTCGCTTGATGCAAGAAAACCGCTGTATACGCAGTCAAACTTCATATCCATTTTCTTATAGTGTTCCAAAGCCGGTTTCATGAAATCCGTAAGATCTCTCATGACAAACTCGCTGTAGCCCGTGTGAGCCGAAAGCACAGCCGTAGGCACAGGACACACCTGAATACCCATTGCCGAAAGCACCGGTATCACCACCGTCAGCGAACACCTGCCAAGGCCCGATATATCCTGAATAGATGCAACTTTTTTACAACCCTGCATAATCAAAACCCTCTTAAAATTTACTCATAAAAGTTATTATAACATATCCCGAAAGATTTTTCAATAGCCCAATGCCCGATTTTGCGTTTTTTATCCGCCCTTTCAGGCTTATTTTTCTCTATCTGAATGGTAGGATTTTTTATCGCCTTTTTTCGCACTTTTTAGGCAAGCCCATACAAAAAAATCAATAATTATTTGTACAAATTTTGCATTGCAAAAACGTTTGAAATAGTATATAATATATTTATGAAAGTAAAGTGTTTTTGTTTATATCATTAAACCAAAAGTCAATAGAAAGAAACCAATTATATGAAGATAAAAAAGGAAATAAATCTCTTTGCGGGAATGTTCACCGCAGAAGAGATTTACCGTTATGGCGATATTATCCTTTTGCTGGGACACATACTGTATCTGGCGTTGTTCCGCTGGCTTGGCGTGTATCAAATGGTATATTACAACTACTTCAGCGTTGCGTTTTATGCGTTGATGTATGCCTTGTTGCACTATGACAAGATTGGAAAAACGCAGTTTACCTATCTTGTGCTTGTGGAAATAATAGTCCACGCCTGCATGGGAGCGTATTATATAGGCTGGATAGCAGGATTTACACAGATAATGCTGTGTATAATCCCGATACCGTTTTATATAACGCCAAACAGAAAAACTGTGCCATATCTGCTGTCGTCGCTTGACATTGTGATGTTCATAATAATACGGCTTGCAATGGCAGACAGAGTAGTGCCTTACAGTTTCCCTACACACAAGGTGAATATCGTTTATATTTATAATACTGTGTGCAGCTTTGTAATAATAATTTATGTATCATCCATATACATTTTTAGAAATGAGCACAACAAGCGTGACGCTAAGGCACAGAACGAAAAGCTCCAAAGGCTTGCTACTATTGACCCTCTGACCCAGCTTTTCAACCGCCGTGCCATGATGGATTTCATCAAGAGGATAGAGAGCAACAGCCGCCGCACAGGCAGCAGCTATTCCCTTTGTCTTGGTGACATTGATGATTTCAAGCAGGTCAATGACACATACGGTCATGATGTGGGCGATAAGGTACTGCGTTCGGTGTCTGATGTTATTGCAAAGAATGTGCCTAGTGAGGGCTATGTGTGCCGCTGGGGCGGTGAGGAGATACTTTTTATCGTGCTGAATATCGACACTGAAAAGTGCGAGAGCATAGCAAAAAATATATGTCAGAAGATACATGAATGTACCTTTGAAGAAAACTCAAAGACTTTCAGGATATCGATGACATTCGGCGTTTACTCCGTCACACCTGAGGAGAACTATGACGAGGGTATCTCGAAAGTGGATAAGTTGCTTTACAAAGGCAAAAAGCAAGGCAAGAACTGCGTTGTATCAAAGTAAACAATATGGGCAGCTGTGGAGATCCCGCAGCTGCCTTTTTTGTGCCTATTTTGCCGAAAGATAATCCCTCACGTCTACAGAGAGCCTTTCTTCGAGGCTTATAAGCTCCTTTGCAATATTCTTTGACTTTTCATCAGCTGCCTGATAGTTGTTGAGATAGCCTGACAGTGACTTTACACCCATGTTGCAGCCGTCTGTGATAAAATCTGCCACAGCGTCGTCGCTGCTTTCTGCGGCAAGCTTGAAGTTGGTCTTGAGCCATGCCATGCCCTTTGCCATTGCAGGCGGCTCTTTTCCGCTGTCATGATAGGAATTTAAAAGACCTTGCAGCCTTTCCTGTATCTCAATATGCCCTGCGAGATTTTTCTCAAGAGTTCTTTTAAGCTCACCGTTTGAAGTGTATTTCAGCGAATCTTCAATGGACTGCACACCCATTTTTATGCCTGCGTCACACTCTCTGAGAAGTTTTATAGTATCCTGTTCTATCATTGCAAAACGCTCCTTTCATAACTGACTATAGCTTTTCACAAAAAAGCCCCATTATTCAAGCAAAAATTCAGCAAAACTATTGAAAAGTCTACAGTTTTGTGATATAATTTCCTTATGGCTTATGCCTGAAGTATATAAGGGGGTATTTTAATGGGAGAAAACAATAAGTATTATAAGGAGTCGGGCAAATTCAGCCCAGCCGGAGCAGTGCTCATGGTGCTTGCAACGGCGGTCTGCGGCGGATTGCTTTTCTGGCTCTATTTGCTTTTTGAGGGCTGGTGCACTATCATCTATCTCAATGTTATCGCTGCGATAGCGGTGTCATGTGCACTTGGCTTTGTGGGAGGAAAGATAGTCAGAGCATTCAAAATGCGAAACACAGTTGTGGCAGTTGCCTGTGCAGTGGTAGGCTTTTTGCTTGCCACATATTTCAAATGGGCACTGTATGATTACAACGATCTGAAAAAATATAGCTATGACCTTATGGATGAATACACAGCCTATGATTATTATGACGAGCTGAATATGCTTTTTGATGAAAGCACTGATGATTTCGGTGACTATTATGACTTCTATCATCAGACAAAGGCATATGACCTTTTCAGCAACGACTCAACAGGCGATTTCTCAGACGATGACATTGCCACCATGCAGAAACAGTCTGTATGGCAGTTTTTCGAGCTTGACAAGCTCCTTGGCAAAGATAAAAAATCCGCACAGAAAAGCCTTGAAAAGTCATACACCATGAACGCATATGACTACACCTATGATTTCAGGAAGTATGACAAGACAGGTCTTTTTGACATAATCGCACACCCGTCTAACCTTTGGAAGGATATAAAGTCCATTAACGAAGAGGGTCGCTGGTCTTACAAGTCATCACATTCATCAAGAGATAACGGCTCGCTTGTGAACGGCACTTTGCTTTGGATAGTATGGGGCAGCGAATTTATCCTTCTGCTGGCTTTCCTTGTGGGCGGCGTGAGACTCAAGTCAAAAGAGCCTTTTATCGAGTCTGAGGACGATTGGGCAGAATACAAAAACCTCAAGGGTGCATACAGATTTATGGTGCCTGAGGACATAAAGTCGTTTAAGGCATCAATGGAACAAAGCCCATACACGCTTTTTGACTATCAGACTGCTGTGAACCAGTTCCTGCCTACATACATGGTGATAGATTGCTATGTAAGCAAGTCAGGAAACGAGAACTATCTCACAGTTTATCAGCAGACTATCAATCCTAAGAACAAGAACCCTGACACAAAGGTTCTCGTGAAAAATCTGTTTGTTGACGGCGACTTTATGAACAAGCTTTATTCTCTTGCAAATTTTGCTCCGCAAATGCAGGAAGTTCAGCAGACGCTACAGTAAAAAATACGCAAAAAAACACGGCTGAAACAACATCAGCCGTGTTTTATTATGCCCATTTTTACAGCCATGCACCGTAAATAGTTTCGCCTGTAAGCTCACGATATGAACGCACCCTAAGGTCAAGCATATCCGCTCTTGCTTTTTTTATCACCTGAGCAGGCGAATTGTAGTTTATCACCGTAACAAGTTCTTTTTTAGGAGTATAGTCAAGCTTATCCTTTGCCGCCTCAGTGACCTCATAGCCCTGAGCCTTGATGAAGGTGTAGGCCATGCCGCCGCCGATGATCAGGGTATCGACCTTCTCCAGCAGGTTGGAGATGACGTTCAGCTTATCAGCGACCTTAGCGCCGCCCAGAATAGCGGTGAAGGGACGGACGGGGTCGTTGACGGCATTGCCCAGGTACTTGATCTCCTTCTCCATCAGGTAGCCGACAGCGGTATCCTTGATGTAGTCGGTGACACCTGCGGTGGAGCAGTGTGCACGGTGGCAGCTGCCGAAGGCATCGTCCACATAAGCATCAGCCAGAGAAGCCAGCTCCTCGCTGAACTCAGGCATGTTCTTGGTCTCTTCCTTGCGGAAACGGGTGTTCTGCAGCAGAACGACGTCGCCGTTGTTCATAGCAGCCACAGCAGCCTTTGCGTTCTCGCCCACAACGTTGTCGTCGTCGGCAAACACAACGGTCTTGCCCAGCTTTGCGCTCAGAGCCACAGCAACGGGAGCCAGGCTGAACTTAGCCTCGGGGCCGTTCTTGGGCTTGCCCAGGTGGCTGCACAGGATGACCTTAGCGCCATCGTTGACCAGCTTCTGGATGGTGGGCAGTGCTGCGTTGATGCGGTTCTCGTTGGTGATGACACCGTCCTTCATCGGGACGTTGAAATCGCAGCGGACAAGCACCTTCTTGCCGCAGTAGTTCTGATCGTCGATCGTCTTCTTACCTAAACCCATGGTAAAAACTCCTCTCAAATTATAATTCTGAACCAGAGTCTCGCTCACAATCGGGGCGTTGCCCCGTACAGCTACTATTATAAACAAAAACTGCGTGCATTGCAAGGATATGAGATAGATAATTGTTTAACAAACATTTGCCGTTGTTGCACAGAAATGTGTCTATTTTGCCCGAAGTGCGGTTTTTTCTGCCCGCAGACGC
>OICN01000677.1_pt1 | contig 11040 bp, 8 predicted proteins | sample 1581301 | NCBI WGS metagenome assembly OICN01 (sample SAMEA3882557, study PRJEB24775) | human gut metagenome | biome: human-associated habitat; feature: intestine environment; material: feces | place: Netherlands | collected 2009/2010
GCTGTTTTCAAACTGCCGCCAAAGCCTGTGCCCACTCAAAGAAAAAATGTTCTTCAAAGCGGCCTTGAAAATATTTTTAATTTTTTTCACTGCGCGATACACGGATCTTTGAATACTTTGATAAGTACAGCCTTCTTCAAACGCTATTTCGTCAAAAGTTTTTTCTTCAAAATAATACTTTTTCAGTCTGCGTTTCTGCACTTCCGGCAAATTTTTTATCGCCATGTGCAAATTTTCCATATCCTGAGTATTATCCAAGTATTCTTCCATACATTCAACATTTATAGCGCCTCTTTCGTGTAATGTGCTTTCGTATATTTCAGAGTGTTCATAATGCCTGTCGTATTCATTCATCTAAGAAATATCTTCAAACTCAAATTTATTAAAACTATCAAATATTTACTTAGATATTAAAACTTTTTGAATACAATTATTAGCATCTGTAAATGAGATATAGTACTTTCCCTTTTCTGTATGTAATGTGTAAGGATTATACTTATCCTTTCTTCTTTTGGGACGTTTGTTGTCCATATTTTGTCCTCCAATCAATCTGAATTTAAAAAATCAAATTGACTGGAGGACTCCTGCTCTTGTATAACAATAAAGTCCTTTCTGCTTTCAATGCAAAAAAGAGCATAAAAATACCGACAGGTAATAGCATTAAAAGCTAAAACCTGTCGGCATTTAACAAGCACATATTAAATATCTTCTTATTTTTTCTGTTTTTGTTATTTCCCGTTCTCAAACACATACAGATACAAATCCTCAAGGGTTGCTTTTACGGATTGTATTTTATAGTTTTCAGGTGGGATATCAGTTACTAATCTTACAATGATTTTTTCGTCGTTATGATAGAGATTTGACACACGGTAATTATCTTGAAAATATTTAAGTTCTTCCTTATTAATTTCGACTTCAAATACCTTATTTTCAATTTCTTTTGTAAGGTTGGTACAGGTATCATGCGACACAAGCTTACCGCTTTTGAGTAATATAATCTCCTTTGCAATAAACTCAATGTCCGACACAACGTGGGTTGAAATCAATACTATTTTATCCTCCGCAATTTCGCTTATAAAGTTGCGGATTCTTATCCTCTCTTTCGGGTCAAGCCCTGCTGTCGGCTCGTCGAGAATTAAGATTTCGGGATCATTTAAAAGGGCTTGTGCAATTAAGGCTCTCTGCTTCATACCACCGGAGAACGAGCCCAATTTTTTATGTGCCGACTCTTTAAGATTGACGGTTTCAAGAAGCGAGGCAATTTTTTGTTTTGCCTCTTTCTTTTTCAGACCTTTTAAAGCCGCCATATACCACAAAAATCGGTTGAGCGTAAAGTCATCGTACAAGCCCTGTTGCTGTGGCATGTAGCCGAGAACTGTTCTGTAGTCTTTGCCGAGTTTTTTAATTTCCTCGCCGTCATAGAGAACTTCTCCGCTGTCGGCGTTCAGGTTGTCGGTGATGATATTCATAAGGGTGCTTTTGCCTGCGCCGTTTGGTCCGAGCAAGCCATAAACGCCCGGCGTTAAGGTCACACTGAAATCATCAAGTGCCTTAACTACACCTTTTTTATATGTTTTACATAAATTTTTTATTTCAAGCCTCATTTTTACACCTTCTCATAGCTTTAAATTCAATATTAGAAAAGTTAAATGCAATTATAGTTAAACAAATCATCAGCAGGAATACGCATAATACTATCAAACTCGGGACAAGCCACATCCAACTGCCTTTTTGAAAGCTTGTGTATAATCTTATATCGGTCAAATTCATACATAACAGGCACGGAAATAATACTATCACTGCCCCGACAATCATAGACAATATATTATTCTTTAATACTTGAGAAAGCATAGCAACCGCCGTCATAACCGAGACAGCCTCCGCTATATGCACTGCCGCCGTAATAAAAATCATACTGTTTACGGAAATTGTACTGCCAATATTTGCAAAGTCCTGCATAAATACAACAGGAGTGTTTAACGACTCTGTTCCAAAGGTTTTTATAAAATTTATATAATAAGGCAAATAAATTAAAGTATATGATATAAGCGTGGTAAGCGAAAGTGTCATTACTTTTGAAAGTACAAGCCTCAGCTTGCCCTTTTTTGTGCAGCGAATTAGATCAATCATATGCTTTTTATGCTCATATGCAAATATATCGGACGATATAAATATTATTACTGCCATAAGCAAGGTAAAATACTGCCATTCTCTTGACGGATTTTGGGCAAGTCTTTTATAAACAATATAGTTAATGAATATGGGAGTAATATGATAACGCTCTCCGACCTCTTTTATGTACGAGGCTTGATTTGAAATCTCCTCAAAGGCGGCGCCCTTGGTTTTCAAAATCGAATCTATAGCCGTTATCCTTATTTCTTTTTCTTCAGCCGATAAGGACATATCAGTTGAAATGGTGTTAAGCTCTTCATTCAGTCCGTCAAAATAATCCTGCTGTCGCCGCAAATAATCTTCTTTTTCCTGCGTAAGCTCGCCCTCAAGCTTATCAATATACGCGCTGTATGCGCTTTCCTGAGCCGAACTGTATACAACCGAAATATCATCAGTAGCATTACCGTAGGCGACAAAAACAAGCAGAATAATCGCTATTATTGCCATTGAGCCTTTGTAGTGCTTAAAACATTCGCCTTTGAATATTGAAACGCCGCCTTGAATTTTATAAAACCTTCGTCTGAATTTTTCAAGCATTGGCGTAAATATATTGTTTGTCGTTATTTGCGCGGATTTTACAAAAGACATGCAAATTACCGTTACGGAAGCAATAGCAATCAATATCATAGCTATAACGTAAATCAGGGTAATATTTACAGTATGTGAAAAAATATTGATATTAAGATAATTTCCGAAAATATTATTTCCGCTTAAAAAGTATAAAAAGTTTATATACTTAAGCTGATTTAGGGGAGAGTTGCTTCCTATTGCAAGATAAAGAACTCCTTCAATGAAAACCCAAAATGCGGTAACGACAAAAACCATTCCCGTATTTTTTACTAAAACAAATATAAGCGCGATAAAAAGGGCAAGCACGCACATCGTGATTATTTTTGATAAACCCCACAAAACAAGATATTGCCAAATTTGCAGCTTTAAATTACAATTCATAAAAAGCTCGCAGGACTGAATATTCCTTGTCATATCGCCGAAGCCGCTGTACAATCCGCAGAGTGCAATATTTGAAGAATAATATACTGCGCATATTAAAATCGTAAAAAAGATAAGGACGAATAATTTTGAAATAATAAGCGGCATACGTCCGTATTTTGCGGTTCTGATAAGCCCGTATAATTCCTTGTCCCTTTCCAATGTAAAAATATAGATGCACATTAAAAATACAAGCGCAAATACGAGCAAATCGGTCAGAACAAATGTTGTTGAATTTTCTACGGCAAAATTGTTTCCGATTTTAAGCTTTGTATTATTAACATCTTTAAAATCCTCGGCGGTTTTTAATATGTTGTTGTATGAAAACGAACCTTCTTCCGCAAAAACCGAGAACTTTGTCTGCATCTGCGCGCGCTCATCCATATCGCCTATAAAAGAGCTATAATCAACTAAAGACTTGCATTGATTTACCAAATTTGAAAGATAGGTTTGTTTATCAAGAAGCTCTTGTTTTGTATAATGTAACGCCCGCGCCTTTTTGTATTCCTCCGGGTTCTCCGCCTTATATTGTTCGGTAATTCGCCCAAGATTTTTTAGATCATCGCCGTTGCTGTTATCTGCCGTTCTGTCAAATTGAAGAGCGATTTCAACTGTTTTTAATTCGCTTTCAAGTTGTCGTTGTGCTTCAGTCGGCACATAATCTGAATATTTAGATATTATATTCTCATAATCAGATAAATTAGTATGTACTGTTTTTACTTCAAGATTATTTGATTTAGTGTAAACCAAGAATATTGAATTTGCAGTAAAAAACAAAACAAGGCATATTAAAAGCAGTTTTTTGCTGAACAGTTTGTAAATCTCGAACATAATCAATTTCATATTGTTACAACCTTAATTAAATGAGTAGATTTCTCCGCCAAAATCAGTGCTGTTAATTGGCGAAATAGGTTCATTTCTTATAATAGAAACTAACATATCTTTAATTTCTACAGGAATTTTATCAACAGATACAAAAGCTACATATTGACCATTTACAAAAGAAAGAGGATTTTCTTTAACGAATTTTTCGGCATTAGCTGCGGTTTTAAATTTCAATATTTGAAAATTTGCAGTATAATTACCTCCGTCACCCGCCCAAGATAAAGTTACTGAAAAGCCACTATTGACTTCATCAGAAAGCGTTTTGTCATATGATGTTGAAATCTTATACAACTTATTTTGTGTATTTTCAAAAACATTTTTCAATTCATTATCATTAGTATCAATTTTTTCATTCTCATCTACTTGGCTTAATGCGTTATTATTTTCACCCTCGACATTCACGGAACTTAATAATGTTTTATATTCCACTGTTTGTCCTGACAAAGATTCTGTTTTTGACTTATCAACAAAATAAATCTCGCAATTCATATTATCCACCTGTTTAACAAATATGAAGCAATCTGAATCCTGGGGAATGTTTAACACTGAACATTCAAAAGGTATTAAAAACGAACTTTTTTCATTAAATGAAGCGTCAAGAGACTTAACATTATCTCCGTCACTTTCAGTTGCTGCGTTTTCATCTGTATCTTCACTAAAGTTCTGTAAATACAGCTGTGATTCATTTGCAAACAAATTATCGCCGTAATTCATTTCCGTTAAAAGTTTGGGATTGCTTCCGTCGAGTTCACTTGTAAAATATTTAAACTTACCGTTAGTATCCGAATTATCAATGAGATATGTTAGCTGTCCATTATAGAAAAACGGCGAGCAAACATCACCTTCATCATTTCTAATTTGGTTTATTTTTATCGTATTGATATTAATCGAATAAAATTCCTGATACGTAGAAACTGTTACCTTTCCGCTTTCTTCCTGCTTTTTAATTTCATCTTCTGAAATAGGAAGAACCGGCACATAAATATAGTTATCATATGCGGTAAATTGGAAAGTACCTCTAAGATTATCACTGTAATTTTTGCTGTTAAAGATTTCCTCCGGCTTAGATTTAATGTTATTTATTTTATATCTTTTTATCGAAAAGCTGTCATAAACTGAGGACGAATCAATATCATCGGCAAACTCATCCTGTGAGAAATAAAAATAACCTTTATGAATCAACCAATGCGAAATGCCGTCTTTAAATTCAATCAGTTTTTCCCTTGTTGATCCATCGGGTGTAACTTTGTACAATATATTTCCGAGAAAATTACCCATAGCATCTTCATCTTTTACAACAATATATAAATTACCGTCATAATATTGCACAACATTAGCTGATTCTCCTGATGCATTTACAAATAAATTAAAGTATGCATTACAATCAACACTGTTATGCGAACAATTAGGCTTGTTACATAGCGGTGTTGCCGCCTGTGATTTACGGTCAATATAGTAAAGGTAATTATTAGGCAAAAACACATAGTACCCTTTTTCTGATTTTGTCACAGGAAAATTTATTCCGTTCAAGTTACTGTAATAATATTGAAAATTTGTTGTGTAGTCAAATGATAATTTATCATCTGAAGTTTTGCTTGCGTCATTACATGCAGACATCAACATCATAGTCGGCAACAATAAAGCAATTAGTAACGCACTTAATAATTTTTTCATCAGCTTACTCCTCTGTATAATAATAATTTACTTTAAACAAAAGTTTATTGATACAACTATGTCAAAATTTACGGATAACATGTTAAAAGTATATAGGAAATGATGTTGCTATTTAATTATTATCCAAGAAATACAACACTTGATTTTCCAGTTACCTGATATAATCCTAGACCTGGACTGTACGTATTTGCATAATTTAGTGCAGCTTTTGTATGTGCTGTTGCATTAGTGCATTTTTTACTCCGTCCTTAATTTTAGTTGATAATAATTTTTCGTTTTTCATTGTAATCAACCTTCTTATTATAAATTTATCAAAAAAATATTTGTGAATGTTGATTTTTGCAAAAATGGTAATAAATCAGACAAAAATTGCACTCTATAATTCTTATTTAGGGAAGCAGCTTTAAACCTTATTTAAATTTTTCGATAATAAAAGTTTCAAATTCCTGCAACACAAAGCCAAAGTATCATAATGGAATTAACGCAAATACGGCTAGAACATAAAATTCAATACAAATCAAAAATGCTATCCTTTTTCTTGGCATAACGCCTTAAAGAAAGGATAGCATTTTTTAGAATATTTGATTTTAAACAGGTAAAAATAGTGGGTTTTTAGGTAAAAATTCGGTTATCTAAAATTACCGCATATCAAATATTGAAAACGGTTACTCTGTACTAGGTATTGAAACATTTGCTAAAATCTGCAATGCATTAAATATCACACCTGACTATCTCTTATTAAGTAGTTTAAAAAAGTAATAACATTCCTAAAAATATTGTTGACAAACAAATTTTTGCAATGATAAATCATTGAGCCTGATATCAAAAATAATATATAGAGTTTTAACTGAACAGGAATAAAACGGATGACAAATTCTTTTTTTTGAGTTATAATCCTAATTAAGGAGGTATAGCTCTATTAATGTACTGATATGTGATGATGATTTGAAAATCGTTCAGCAAATCAAAAATTTTCTCCTTAAATTATCAAAACAGTCAACCTATAATTTTGATATTACCTGCTTTTCAAATGGGGATTCTATATTGGATGAACAAATTAAAACTGATTTTGCGTTTATTGATATAGAAATGCCCGGTGTTAATGGACTTTCTGTTACAAAACATCTTCAAACACTAAATCCAAATATTATTGTTTTTATAGTTACATCTTTTCAAGGATACCTTGATGATGCGATGGATTTAAAGGTTTTTAGATTTTTATCTAAACCCATTGACGAAAATAGATTTTTTAGGAGCATGGAGATTGCTTTAAATCTGTATAAACAAAGCACAGAAAAAATTATCTTAGACTATTTTGATGAATGTCACAATATATTTACTATTGATATACTTTATTTAACTATAGAAAATCGCAAAACTAAACTAGTTACAAAAACGCAAGAGTTCATTTCAAATAAAAAGTTTGATTATTGGAAAAAGCAGTTATCCAAATACGAGTATTTTGCCCAATCACACTATAGTTACATAGTTAATTTAAAGAATGTAACAGACTTTAATAAAAACGAAATCACATTATCGTTTAATTCTAAAAAAGCAACAGTACCTATATCCCGTAGTTTCTATGCATCATTCAAAAAAGCTTTTTATGAATATATGGGAGGGACAACATGATTTCTAATATCTGTTACGCTATAGTCTTTCTGATTGAGTCACTCATATCTTTTTATTATTTTGATTTTAAATTTAAACGAAGAATATCAAAAAAATTTATTCCTATATCAATACTTTTATCCGGTTTAGTCCTATATATTATAAACCTTATCGAAATTCCGCTGATAAATGCTGTTTGTTTTTATGTTTGCAATTTTATTATCTTGAGAATTTGCTATAATTCAAGCATAAAATCCGGTATATTTGCTAATTTTGTCTTGTTGTTTTTAATGATTATCACAGAATTAATTGTTATTTTACCATTTTCTGTTGTATCTCGTTTTAGTCTTTTTGAAAGCCGGTCTGACGCATTTATCCTCATTATTCAGGCAATTATGAGTAAATTGCTTTATTTTATTTTTATATGGGGTGTTCTAAAATTTTCTGAAAAAGAGTCTAAAAGTACGGATTCTAAATTTTCAATATTACTTTGTTTTTTGCCCATTGCCTCAATAATCTTGATGTGTACAAATGTATATCTTTGTACATTCTACTCCGTAAACAACAACTTTAAAATTGCTATAATTATAGGTAACATTCTCATACTATTGTCAAACATAATAGTTTTTTACCTCCATGAAACAACGATAAAAATAAATAGGAAATACACTCAAATACTTTTAGATTATCAGCAGGAAAAAATACAATAGATTACTATGATTTGTTACGAGAACAAAACGAAAACTCAAAGATATTAATTCATGATATAACAAAACATTTAAAGACAATTCAGCAATTATCAGAAAACAAAGATTCAAATATATCAAAATATATATCTGAAATTGTTGCAGATTATAGTGTTATGAATCCCATTGACTACTGTAATAATTCAGTAGTCAATTTAATCACTCACAGATATTATGAAATATGCAGAAAGAACAATATAATTTTTACGATAAACATAAATAATACTAGCCTTGATTTTATGAGAGAATATGATATAACTGCTCTATTAGATAATCTTTTGGAAAATGCTATTGAGTCTGCATTGTTAACCAATGATAAATTTATTGATTTTTCTATTTGCACAAGAAATTCAAACTTTGTAATCATAAAAATTTCAAATTCGTGTTATAGAAAACCTAAATATATAAATAATATTTTAGTTTCATCAAAAAGCACCCCCGGAATGCACGGAATAGGTACAAGAAGCATTAAGAGAGTAGTTGCAAAATATAATGGGAATTTAGAAATGAAGTATGATAATGATACAAAAACCTTTACCTCCGTAATCGGAATAAATTCTAATTTACCAGCTAACAACCAGTCATAACATTTTTATTTTAAACAACAAGCTACTTTTCCCACCCATTTCACGGTAGCGTTGTTGTGTTTCGAGCAGACCGGTATTTTTCAAATCCTTAATTGCCCTTCTTACTGTAGCAGGCGACAGCTTTATGTCGCCTGCTATTGTTTTTACTGAGGGCCAGCATTCGCCATTTTTGTTTGCTCGGTCGTGGAGGTAGGTATATACGGCTACGGCTCTGTGAGGTAAGTCCATTTGATACAGAAAAGTTAATCTACTCATTGCTGTTATCCCCCTGTGGTGGTCGTTCGGTTCTGACGACTACTTTTCCCTGCTTGTTTGCATCCTGTTCACCGATTAAATTTTCGGGTTCTTTTGTTGGCTCATCTTGCTGTGCTGATGTTGGTTCATCCGCATCAACAATATCTTCACACACAGTCTGTTCTGCATTTGGCGAGGTTTTAAGATTTTCATTTTTCTTCTTTTTTTCACCGCTTGCTTCATCAAAATCCGAATCAGTAACAGTCTGTTCAAGATAGTGAGGGCAGTATGTTTGGATTATGTTGTTGAACAACTCCGAACGGTTGGCATAGTGAACCTCACGGTTGCCGTTTTCCATGACCTCATACTTTTCTTCAAATTTAATACCCCATTTAAAAAACAGCTTTAGTTTTACTTTCATAGGATAAAAACCTGTTTTCATAACAACAAATGTGCCTTTTGGAAGTGACTTCAGCTCATCGGGAGTCATCAATGGTCTTTCTATCATCTGCAATGATTGGGACGGATCATTTTTGCTTCTGCTTACAGAGCCTGACATAACAGTTCTTGAACCGAGTGCTTTTGATAGGACTTCCGCACTTGTGCTGTTTGGAGCAAAGCCGCCGAAAATGGTCAGCTGTGTGTTATCTATGATAACATCAGCACCCTCTTTGCCGTAATTTTTCTCAAGTTGTGCGAAGGATTGAATTATTGGCACTATCTGTAACCGCCTTGAACGAGAGGCAGAGAACATCATCTCTGCCGAATCAATCTTCGGCAAAGTGCCCCATTCATCACAAAAGAACACACAGCGGTTTTTCAGTACACCGCCGTTTTCATCTGCAACTGAAAGTATTTCACGGTAGAGCTGTTGGATTATAAGCGAAACCATAAAGAAAGTGTTGGGATTTTCCTCCGGCATTACAATGAAGATTGCACACTTTTCATTGCAGAATTTTTCAGCGTCTATTTCTGTATCAAAACACAAAAGCTGTTCAAGCTCACTGTCAAGAAAAGCGTTGAGCCTTGACAATGCCGTACTCATAACGCTCGACATACTCTGCTCGGCTGTGTTGAGAGCCGCCCCTGCAAACCATTTTGCTTTGTGGTCGTCTGGAAGATAGTCCATTAAAAGTTGAAACTGATTTTTGCCTTTCTTGTTGGTCGGAGCAAGTAACTCCTGAATGATTTTGAATACCGAAACAATATGCCGTTCTTCGTGTTCGCAGAATTCCGAAACAAGCAGAATAGTTGCTGTTAAAAGTCCCTCTGCCGCATCATAAAAGTAAGCGTTCTGTCCGAATGAAGCCGAGTCCATACCTGAAATAATAATCGTTTTTGAAATGATTTTTGCGTATTTTTCGGCTCTTGCCTTGTAAACAAGCTGTTCGGGCTCGGCTTTGTATAAGTCCATATACTTATTCACAAGATGCAGGAGATTGTTGCCGTGAGAGCGTGTTGGGTTACGCAAATCTATTACTGAAATTTTGTAGCCGTAATACTTTTCTGCAATCGTTCCATAATTCCGAACTACATCACCCTTTGTGTCGGTTGACAAAAATGACATACCAGTAGCGCAGGCATACTCAATGCACGGGTAAAGCCAATAGACAGTTTTGCCGACACCCGCCGCACCAATCATCAGAGCGCGGACATCGCCTGTGTCAACCATTGCTGTTGTGCCATTTTTTCTATTCTTGCAACCGACAACTATACCTTGTTCAGTTGGTCTGCTGTCTGGATTATTTCTCCACTCGTTAGGCTGAAAATCAATTCGTTTGTATGTTTTTTTGACTTCCTTTTTGGTCGCCCAACGAGCAGTTCCGTGCTGACCTTGTCCGACAGTTTTGTTTTTTATTTGGTTAAGAGAATAGTTATTACCAACTGTTGTAATAATCACAAACAAAGCCAACATTGAACCTGTTACAATTATCAAAGTTACAATACCTGATGGCATATTCGTTCATCTCCTTTTTCTGATAAAGTTAAATCCTCATTCCAGTCTTTGCAGGCTGACTGTAACCTCTTTACCGCACCATATCCATTGCGTACCAGAATCTCTGCCAGTCTGCCGCACGCCTCTATGCCTGCCGGATCATGGTCAAGGCACAGCACAACCGTATCCAGTCTGGGATTGTCTT
>OICN01000683.1_pt1 | contig 11006 bp, 9 predicted proteins | sample 1581301 | NCBI WGS metagenome assembly OICN01 (sample SAMEA3882557, study PRJEB24775) | human gut metagenome | biome: human-associated habitat; feature: intestine environment; material: feces | place: Netherlands | collected 2009/2010
TGCATCTCGCGGTCCACCTCGTAGATGGCGTCGCTGCACAGCCGCAGGCGGTTGCTCTCCTCCGGGCCCCAGTGCCGGTCGGACTTATACCGCAGCTCGTGCTCCAGGCTGGCCCACATGTCCATGGCGATGGTGCGCAGCTGGATCTCCACCGGCAGCTTCAGCGTCCCCTCGGAGATGACGATGGGCACCTCCACGATCAGGTGCAGGCTGCGATAGCCGTTTTTCTTGGGATTTCTGATATAGTCCTTGATCCGGATGATTTCGATATCTTTCTGCATTTCCAAGAATTCTGCCACCTGGTAAAGTTCATCCTCAAAAGGACAGACCACGCGGATGCCGATGAGATCTTTCAGATTTTTCCTGGCAGTCTCAAAATCCGGTTCCAGTCCTTTTTTCAGAAGTTTTGCATAAATACTCTCCGCACTTTTGATCCGGCTGGTGACCTGACTGATCACCGTACGTTTTTTCTGCCCGGAAAGTTCTGCATTGATCATCTTCAGTTTTGCCATAAGGATATCAATGGCTGCCTTGCAGCGGAGACGGTAGTCCGGATCTTTGATGTAGCTTGCAATGGCTGCTGTTTTTTCTGCTGCCAGTCTCTGAATTTCCGGTTCCACGGGATCCGAAACTCTGTCCTGCCCGGTTTTCTGAGCCGGATCATACTTTTGGGGATTTTCCTTCTCCTGTTCCTCTTTGGCCTGTGTGAATCCTTCTTTCATGGATTTCTGTTTTTTACTTATTTTTTTCTTTGATTTCTTTTTTGTCATTTTTGCCTTATCTGTTATTTTCAGTTTTCGTGTACATCTTATATATTATACCGAACACATGATATTTTTCATCAAATCAGCGTAAGGCTATTGTTAAATCTGTGGTAAAAAATCCTCCGAAAAGTCTCAGAATCCTATCTGCTGATATACCCGTGACTTCCCGAAGGATTTTTTCATACATGATTTTATTTTAACCGAATCAGGCAAATAGTGAAGCGGATCGCGAATATCCGCTTGACTAAAACAATTTACAGAAATTCCGACTGCAGCGCATCGTATCCGGTCTCGCCGGTACGGATACGGACAGCATTACGGATCTCATAGCTGAATATCTTGCCATCTCCGGGATCGCCGGTAAAGGCTGCTTTCTGTACGGCATCGATAACTTTGATCTCCCAGTCTTCCGATGATACTACAATTTCAAACTTAATCTTCGGTTTCAAAAATACATCAATCTTGGACCCCCGGACATACTCTGTATAACCACGCTGGGTTCCGCATCCCATGATCTGGGTTACGGTAAAACCGTTTACCTGGATCTCATTTAACGCAGCTTTGACATCTTCCATTTTTTCTTCTCTTACAATTGCTTCTATTTTTATAAGCATACGATTTCCTCCATTTTCACACGATCATTGCTATAGAAAATCTTTCTGTCATGATCAGTCAAATCCATTGAATGACGGATATGCATTTTCTCCATGCTGGGATGCATCCAGACCAACCAGTTCTTCCTTCGGATCTACACGAAGCGGTGTAAAGATCCGCACGATTCCGATACAGATCAGCGTTCCCACAATGGCAACCGCAATGGTGATCACAATACTTAATACCTGTGCCAGAAACAGCCGGTAGTCCCCAAACACCAGGCCATCCCATTTTGCAACGGAATTAATAGAAGATTTTCCAAAAAGTCCCGTGGCGATTCCTCCCCAGATACCACCGATACCATGACAGCCAAAAGCATCCAGCGCATCGTCAATTTTCAGTTTCTGCTTCAGCAGAATTACGGTAAAGTAACAGATCGGACTTACCAGGATTCCAATGATAAAGGATGCCCTCACCGGTACAAAACCAGCCCCCGGTGTGATCGCTACCAGACCAATTACAAGACCTGTGGAGGCACCAACAAGTGTGGGTTTTCCCTCACGGATCACCTCGATCAGCATCCATGTCAGAAGTGCACAGGCAGAAGAAATACTGCTGGTCATAAAAGCATGCGCTGCAAGACCGTCTGCTTTCAGTGCACTTCCCGCATTAAAACCAAACCATCCAAACCACAGCATGGCCGACCCAAGAAATACAAAGGGAATGTTATGTGTACGATAGGTTGCCTTTGCATAGCCACGTCTCTGCCCCAGATAAATGGCAAGAACCAGTGCACTGACACCGGAACTAATGTGTACCACATTTCCACCTGCAAAATCCACAGAGCCAATGGCTGCCAGAAATCCGCCGTCTCCCCAGACCATATGTGCCATCGGATAATACACGATCAAAGACCAGATCGCCACAAAGAAAAACAGCGCCTTAAAACGCATTCTTCCAACCACAGCGCCGGTGATCAGTGCCGGTGTGATCATGGCAAACATCATCTGGAACGCTACAAATACCAGATGCGGGATCGTATCTGCATAAGGTCCCGGCTCCCAGCCAACACCATTCAGCGCAAACCATCTCAGGTCTCCGATAATCCCTCCATGGTTTCCGCCAAATGCCAGCGAATATCCAAACAATGTCCACATAACAACGGACAGCCCCATGATCGCCCCACAGGCCATCATGGTATTTACCACATTTTTTCTGCGGACCAGTCCTCCGTAGAAAAACGCAAGCCCAGGTGTCATAAAGAACACAAAGGCTGTACAGATCAGCATAAAGCCAGTATCTCCTGCATTCATCATCCATTTCCTCCTCGATTCCTTCACATTATTTCTGCAACGCAAAAAGCGCCTGGAAACTCAATTTCCAGACGCCTTTGTCATGTCAGTTAGCATAGCAGATAATTTTTCGGTTTTCAAGAGTTTTTTCTCTATTTTTCTGTTTTCTTACAGAATTACTATGTTTTATACGGATATGAGTTTTATTTTCGGCAATCTATCCGGTTATGCATAAGTGAGGCAGATATTCGTTACCTGTTCTCTTATGTATATTACTGTACTATAATCCGTACTATGCTCAGGATCAGAAGATGTGCCGGATAAAAAATATAGAAAAACCATTTCGAAAACTTCGGTGCTTTTTCAGATTTTTTTCCATTGTAGAAGTTCAGGATGATGATTCCCGACGCCACAATTCCTGCTGCAGACAGTAACGCATGTACCATTGCCGGTCCGGCTGCCATTTTTTCCGCATAGGAACCATAATTAAACAGCACAAAAAGTACAGCACCGACTCCATAAGCGGTTATCATTCTCTTCCGGTTCCCCCATCCTGCATAAAACCAGATGGTAAAAACCGGTGCCAGGATCGCCCAGTCCGAAAAAACGGACAGCAAAAGAAGCAGGATCAGCAGAGGAATCCTCCACGGACTTGCCATCATTTTTTCCTGGATCACCAGAATCATGAAGCAGATAAATAATGTAAAGATCATGTTCAATTGGGAATATCCGAAGGCCATCGTATAAGGAACCTGAGAGATTCCGGCAAAGATCAGAAGTCTTTCGCCATATTTTCTCCGGGAATGGGTATAATAAAATCCCTCCACCAGAAAATAACACATGGTAATGGCTGTAAAATACCCGATATCCACCAGAACTTCCCACAGGATCGTATTTTCCGGCAGAAGCACGTTGGCGATATGGTTCAGAAGCATGGTAAAAATCGCCAGATATTTAATGGCATCCCGGGTCAGGCCCGGCTTTTCTGTTGTTGGCATAATATTCTCCTTCTGTGCAGAAATATATCCGCGGTACACCCGGTATAAGTCCGTCCGCCTCTTCGCTTATTCTGCACAATGTAATATCTCTATCTTACACTTCCCCTGAACCCCAGGCAACTGATTTATGTGATTTTGCCAGCCCGGATACATTTTTTCCATAATATCTGCCATTCCAGACAGACATTACATTCTCTCTATTGATATTACGAAAATCCTTAAGAAAAGGACGTTGCCTTTTTTGTGATGTAAGCTTATACTGTAGGAAGCATGTTTTATTTTTCATGGCAGCATCATCCGTGAACACTGCCAGACAATGAATTCGGAAAGGAATTATCGATCATGATCCAGGATATCGCACCGCATACCTATCACAATGAATACAAGCCTGTGGCCCCGGATAAAACAAGCCACATCCTCGCCTACGAAGAAGGCAAGATCCTTATGAAAAAAGACGGCGAGACCATGACTCTTCCAAGTTTTGGAGAACTGGAAGGAAAAATTGATTATCTTTATGAGAATTATATCTATCTCTTCTCTGTTGACGAAGAACATTTTTACCTGATCCCGGATCTGGATACCAGTCTTCTTCCCGGATATCAGTTTGAGATCACACGCGTACTCCGCACAGCTGAACCACAGTATCTGGCCTTCGCGGGAATTACCGGATACCAGCTTTTCCAGTGGTACAGCAAACGTCGTTTCTGCGGCTGCTGCGGTAAACCCATGGTACATGACAAGGCGGAGCGCAAGATGATCTGCCCTGCCTGCGGAAACGGAGAATATCCGGTACTTTCTCCGGCTGTGATCGTAGGAGTTACCAACGGCGACAAGCTGATACTCTCCAAATATGAAGGCCGAAACCACACCCGTCGATTCAAGCGCTACGCTCTCATCGCAGGCTTCGCAGAGATCGGAGAAACAATTGAGGAGACTGTTCACAGAGAAGTGATGGAAGAAGTGGGACTGAAGGTCAAAAATCTCCGCTACTACAAGAGCCAGCCATGGTCCTTCTCCGGAACCCTTCTGTTCGGCTTCTACTGCGACCTGGACGGCGATGATACTCTGACTGTAGACCACAGCGAACTTTCCATGGCCTCCTGGTTCAACCGGGAAGATATTCCGGATGAGGGTGACAATATCAGCCTTACCAAGGAAATGATGATGGCGTTTAAGCATGGAAAAGCCTGAATCATCCACTTATCTGATTTCATAAAAAACACCGGTCATTCATCTGTAACATGTCCTGTCCGGATTGCCAGATCATCTCTGACATCTCAGACCCAGTACATATTTCCGATGAATGCCGGTGTTTTTATTTTCTATTTTTCTATTTTATATACGCGCCGAAGCAATCTGGCTGAGACTGTTTTATTTCTCAGCTGTCAGATGCCAGATATCTCTGTTGTACTCTTCAATAGTTCTGTCTGAAGAGAAGTATCCTGCTTTTCCGATGTTCACAAGCATCTTCTCTGCCCATGCGGTTCTGTCCTCATAATCGGACAGTGCCTGGTCTTTTACTTTCGCATAATCCTCGAAATCAAGAAGTGTCATGAACCAGTCCTTGCTTACGATCTCATGATGCAGTCTTCTTAAATGCTCCTCACTTCCAATAGAAAGAAGCTCGTTTCCTACGATAAAATCTACTGCACGGCGGATGCGCTCATCTTTGTCATAGAAATCTTTTGCACAGTAATCCGCTTTCTCATAGTGCTTGATGACCTGCTCACTGGACTCACCGAAGATATAGATATTCTCCCTGCCTACCAGCTGGCTGATCTCCACGTTTGCACCATCCATGGTTCCCAGTGTTACAGCCCCGTTCAGCATGAATTTCATGTTACCTGTTCCACTTGCTTCTTTGGATGCAAGAGAAATCTGCTCGGAGATATCGCAGGCCGGGATCAGCTTCTCTGCTGCACTTACGTTGTAGTTTTCCACCATAACAACCTTCATGTATGGAGAAACTTCCGGATCATTGTTGATAAGTTCCTGTAAGCAGAGGATCAGATGGATAATGTCCTTTGCAATGATGTATGCAGGAGCTGCTTTTGCACCGAAGATAAAGGTTACCGGACGCTGCGGCTTCTCGCCGGCTTTGATCTTCAGGTAGCGGTCGATGATATAAAGTGCATTCAGCTGCTGACGTTTGTACTCATGGAGACGTTTGATCTGGATATCATAAACACTGTGTGTGTTGATCTCCTCGCCTGTATTGGCCTTGATAAATTCTGCACATCTCTTCTTTGCGTCCTGTTTGATCTTCAGGATATTTGCAAGAACGTCCTGATTTCCCTTAAATTCAAGCATTTTATCAAGCTCAAAGGAATCTTTGCGGAAGCCGTCGCCGATCATGGATGTGATGTACTCGGTCAGCGGATGGTTACAGTGAAGGAGCCATCTGCGGAAGGTGATTCCATTTGTCTTATTATTAAATTTCTCCGGATAAATCTCATAGAACTGATGAAGCTCTGTCTCCTTCAGGATGTCTGTATGAAGGGATGCAACACCATTGATGGAAAATCCGTAATGGATGTCCATATGTGCCATGTGGACCAGGTCATTCTTGTCGATGATGGCAAGATTTTCCTGCGGGTATTTTGCCTTGATACGCTCATCCAGTTTGCGGATGATCGGCATCAGGTGCGGAACTACTTCCTCAAGATAGGAAACCGGCCATTTCTCAAGTGCCTCTGCAAGGATGGTATGGTTGGTGTAAGCGCATACATGAGATACGATCTCGCAGGCCTCCTCAAACTCAATTCCACGCTCTGTGAGAAGGCGAATCAGCTCCGGAATTACCATACTCGGATGTGTATCGTTGATCTGAATCACTGCGTAATCTGCAAGGTCATGAAGGTTGGAGCCTTTGGCAGTCGCCTCATCCAGGATCAGCTGTGCCGCATTGCTTACCATGAAGTACTGCTGGTAAATACGAAGCTTTCTTCCGGCGTCATCGCTGTCATCCGGATACAGGAACAGAGTCAGGTTGTGAAGAAGATCTTTTTTGTCAAAAGAGATTCCCTCTCCTACAATGCTCTCATCTGCAATATCAATATCAAAGAGACGAAGCTTGATAGCCTTATTCTCATATCCTGCCACATCAATATCATACAGTGTGGATTTTAGCATAAAGCCTTTAAACGGTACGTAATAGGAAACGCCTGCGTCTGTCAGCCAGCTCTCCGGCTCGATCCACGGGTTCGGTGTCTCAAACTGAAGATGATCTTTGAACTCCTGTTTGAAAAGTCCAAGGTGATAATTAAGTCCGATTCCTTCTCCCGGAAGTCCCAGAGTTGCGATGGAATCCAGGAAGCAGGCTGCCAGACGGCCAAGTCCGCCGTTTCCGAGAGATGGCTCCGGCTCGATCTCCTCGATCATGGAAAGCTCTTTTCCGTTTTCTTTAAGATATTTCGCAACTTTATCATAAACGCCCAGATTGATCAGGTTGTTGGAAAGAAGCTTACCGATAAGGAACTCTGCGGAAATATAATAAATTTTCTTTTTTCCTTCCTGGTAGCCGCGGCCCTTCAGCTGCTCCTTTGTCCAGGAGAGAAGTCCGTGATAGATTTCCTCGTTTGTACAGTCTTTGACATTTTTGTTATATTTGTCTTCGAATACTTTGCTTAATGTTTCCATTTTTGATCTCCTTTCATGGATCTTTATGGGATGAAATGTGTTTTTACAAGGTTGTTTGCTTTGTTTTTGATGGTATTAGGATATCACGCATCAAGATGCAAAAATATAACAATCCTGTCATGATATGCAAGATATTTGTCAGACTGACTGTCCCATGCTCTTTCTGTACTTATGTGGGGAAATCTCATTTGCCTGCTGGAATTTCTTGATAAAATAGCTTGTACTGTTGAATCCCACGTTCATGGCAATCTCTGTCACCGGTGCGTCCGAATGGGTCAGAAGATATTTTGCCTTCTCCATACGGAAATCATTGATGTACTCCACCAGAGTTTTTCCCGTATACTGGCGAAAAAGCTTCATAAAATAATATTCACTGTAATTGGAAAGCCCGGAAAGTTCCGAAACTGTAAGATTTTCCTGATAGTGAAGGCTGATATGATCCAGAACTTCCTTCACTGCCGCAAGGCTTTTATTCTGCTCTGTACTTACCGGAATAATATAATGCCTGGTCAGCATTTCATAAAAGAAATCAAAGAACAGCATTTTCAGCTTCACATAAAAATATGGTTTCTTCTCTGTATGACAGGTATGGATCTCCAAAAAAATTTCCTTAAGCTTCTCATACCCGGAATCTCCTTCTTCTATATGATGGCAGAATTCTGCCCTGTTTTCCATCAGAGGGGATACCACACATTCCTGGCAGATATCTCCCGGCTGCCCGGCCAGAAATCCAAGTCCAAACACCACACTTTTATAATAGAGAGGATTGTTTAAATCTGTCCGCATACTGTGAAGAACCCCGCAGTTTACGATCAGAATATCCCCTTTTTTCAGTCGGATACTCTCCCGGTTCAGTCTGGCAAAACCGCTGCCTTTCTCAATATACATGATCTCCATTTCACTGTGCCAGTGATCATACAGTGCATGAAAGATCTCACAGTTTCCCGTGTACGTTTCCACCGGCAGCTCAAAGGAACCGTGAGGACTTAATTCTTTTAAATTATCATCCACTTCGGATACGTGAAGCGGATTTTTTTCGGATATGTCTGTTCCTGGCATGATTTCCTCCGTGAGTCAAGCGGATATTCGCAATCCGCTTCGCTATTTGGTTAAATTCTGTTTGGCTGCTTTTAGTCTAACGGATATTTTCAGCCATGACAATATTATATTTTCCTGTTTTATTTTTTATGACTGCCAAAAATCCACTTCCGCAAACCGGAATCTTGACTTTTCCCATCCCAACTGCTATATATAATGTTTAGAATAAAACAATTTGATTTTAAAAGGAATGAAAACTGCCATGAATCCATTAAAAAAAGCTTACTGCCGTATTTTCCAGAACATCTTTAAATTTGCACTTCCCGTACTTCCTTACCGCAATCCGAAGATCATCGGAAGCGTCAGAGGTATCCCGGAAGTTCTGGAAAAAAGAGGTTATAACAACGTACTGATCATCACAGACACAGGTATCCGAAGCCTTGGCCTTACAGAACGCCTGGAGCAGACTCTGAAACGAAACTGCATTTCCTACCAGATCTATGACAAAACCGTAGCAAATCCCACGACCGTCAATGTGGACGAGGCTCTTCATATGTATCTGGACAACGACTGCCAGGCGATCATCGGCTTTGGCGGCGGTTCCAGCATGGACTGTGCAAAAGCTACCGCAGCCCGCATTGCCAAACCGCACCAGTCTCTGGCACAGATGAAGGGAATCCTGAAGGTCCACAAAAAGCTTCCTCTTCTCATCGCCATCCCCACAACTGCAGGAACCGGAAGTGAAACCACACTTGCAGCCGTGATCACCGATGCAAAGACCCGCCATAAATACGCCATCAACGATTTTCCGCTGATCCCACGCTACGCAGTCCTTGACCCGAAAGTGACTTTAAGCCTTCCGCCGTTTATCACCGCCACTACCGGAATGGACGCTCTCACTCATGCGGTAGAAGCTTATATCGGAAACTCTACCACCCCCGGCACCCGTAAAAACGCTCTGGATGCAGTCCGGCTGATCTTTGAAAATCTGGATACCGCCTACACAGACGGGCAGAATATTGAAGCAAGACGGAACATGCTCCGCGCTTCCTATTTTGCAGGCTGTGCTTTCACCAAATCCTATGTCGGATACGTTCACGCAGTTGCCCATTCCCTCGGCGGAAAATATAACGTGCCTCACGGACTTGCCAATGCCGTGATCCTGCCTATGGTGCTGGAAACTTATGGGGACAGCATTACCCATAAACTCCGCAATCTGGCCGTAGCTGCCGGTCTCTGTGACAAAAATGAAGACGATAAAACTGCCTCCCGTATGTTCATTGATGCCGTCAAAGATATGAAAAAGCGTTTTGGCATCGGAGACTATATTCCGGAAATCCAGGAAACCGACATCCCTGAACTTGCCCATTATGCCGACAAAGAAGCCAATCCTCTGTATCCGGTTCCTGTGCTGATGGATGCCAGCGAACTGGAAACCCTGTATTACAGACTGATGCCGCCGGCTGGCAGCTGCTGAGTATTTTCATCCGCCATCCGTCGTCTATATCATTCACAACACTACCACTGCTTATGCCTTATTTTATATTCCGAGATATATCCTTTTCAGACAACTTCTGATATTTGGCAAAGCAGGATTTTTCAGAAAGGACCATAAATTCCATGGAAAAAGAACAGATCACCCAGCTTCTGGAAAAACAGCGCCAGTATTTCTACTCCGGCGCAACTTTAAATCTCGATTTCCGTATCAGCGCCCTGAAACGCCTCCGTGCCTCCATCCGAAAACACGAAGCACAGATCCATGCTGCTCTCCGAAAAGACCTGGGAAAAAGCAATTTCGAGAGCTATATGTGTGAAACCGGACTGGTGCTCTCCGAGATCACACATATGTTGAAAAATATCCGCTCTTACGCAAAAGAAGAAACCGTACCAACTCCGCTGGCACAGTTCCATTCCCGCAGTTTCCGCAAACCATCTCCCTATGGCGTCGTTCTCATTATGAGTCCATGGAACTATCCGTTCCTTCTCACCATTGAACCGCTAGTCGATGCCATTGCAGCCGGAAACACCGCCATCCTGAAACCAAGCGCCTACTCTCCGGCAACCAGCGAAGTGATCCGCCTTCTGATCCATGAGTGTTTTGATCCCAGATATGTATCCGTTGTTACAGGCGGCCGCGCGGAAAATACCCACCTTCTCAGCCTGCACTTTGACTACATCTTTTTCACCGGAAGCCAGGCTGTAGGAAAAGAAGTCATGAAAAAAGCCTCCGAATATCTCACCCCGGTCACACTGGAACTTGGAGGAAAAAGTCCCTGCATCGTGGATAAAACTGCTAATCTCCGCCTTGCAGCCAAACGTATCGTATTCGGCAAATTTTTAAACTGCGGCCAGACCTGCGTGGCTCCGGACTATATTTACTGCGACCCGGAGATCAAAGACGCACTGGTTGCAGAACTTCGCCGCCAGATCAGCCGCCAGTACGGCAAAGAACCTCTGAAAAACCGGGATTACGGGAAGATCATCAACGAAAAACATTTCGACCGTATCAACGGCCTGATCGATCCTGCCAAAACCGTCTGCGGTGGCGGTTCCAGCCGTGAAACACTTCAGATCGAACCAACGATCCTTGATAACGTAACTTTCGACGATCCGGTCATGCAGCAGGAGATCTTTGGACCGGTACTTCCGGTCCTCACCTACGAATCTCTGGGAAGCGCGGT
>OICN01000685.1_pt1 | contig 10993 bp, 9 predicted proteins | sample 1581301 | NCBI WGS metagenome assembly OICN01 (sample SAMEA3882557, study PRJEB24775) | human gut metagenome | biome: human-associated habitat; feature: intestine environment; material: feces | place: Netherlands | collected 2009/2010
CTCAGAGGACAAGTGAACTGATATTGACAGTATCAGCTCAGAACGAACAAAACCCAATCACCACAAAAGGGCGAATTCTGCCCTTTTATTGTAGCACACTTTCGAGGAAGTGTCAAGAATAGGAGGAATATTTATGCCGATCTACAAAATGACGGACAAGAACGGAAAGAACATCAGAAAAGACGGTCTGCAAAAATATCGTGTGCGTGTCAATTATACGGACAGTTTCGGAAAGCCTCATCAGATAGACCGTGTGGCGTTCGGTGCAGAGACGGCTAAGCAGCTTGAAATCCAGCTTACACAAAAGCTCAATGCTAAAGAGATAGCTTCAAAAATGACTATCGGACAGCTATTCACGGAGTACATCACTGCCAAGCGTTCAGAAGTCCGTGAAACATCACTGGACAAGTCCCTAAGAATACTGAAAAAGAACGTCCTGCCCACCTTTGAAAGCGTGAGGATAGATAATCTGAATGTGCCAATGGTGCAGAAATGGAAACAGGAACTGTCAGAACAGGGATTGGCTATCGTCACACGAAAGAACATTTATGGCGAATTTCGTGCAATGATGAACTATGCTGTTAAAATGGAATACATTCCGAAAAATCCTGTTATCACCGCAGGCAATTTTAAATCACCCCTTGAGCCTAAAAAAGAAATGCTTTTCTACACGCCTGACGAGTTCAAGAAATACATATCATCAGCAAAAGAATACTCTCAGACCGCAGAGGATAGCGGTTCAATGTACGAATGGAACTACTATGTATTTTTCAACATAGCGTTTTATATGGGCATGCGAAAAGGCGAGATATACGCTCTGCAATGGACGGATATAAAAGACGGCTACATATCTATCACCAAGAGCATTGCTCAGAAACTCAAAGGCGGTGATCGTATCACGCCGCCAAAGAACAAGCCAAGCATACGGACGATACAGATACCAGAGCCGTTAAGAGCAGTGCTGTCAGAACATTACGAACGCTGTAAGAAAGCAGTACCAAAGTTCAGTGATGATATGTACATCTGCGGCGGCGAGCGTCCCATCCGTGATACATCTCTTGAAAAGACAAATAAGAAGTTTGCAGACTTGGCAGGTGTCAAACGTATCCGTATTCATGACTTCCGTCACAGTCACGCTTCCTTGCTTGCCAATGAGGGCATAAACATTCAGGAGATAGCAAGACGTCTTGGACATTCCAACATATCAATGACATGGAACACCTACTCGCACCTCTACCCACGAGAGGAAGAACGTGCAGTGAAGATATTGAATGAGATTGTCTGATTTGGCATACACGAATTGTACACGTTAAAACCGAATTGTAAATATATGTTTATGAAATATGAAATAAATAAAATAGGCTAAAATGGCGTAAATGCGTTGTTTACAAGCAGTCATATAAAATAATAAAAAAGTGGCGTGAAGTGGTGTTTTTATTCTCTCCATCTCCGCCAGCAGGGGCGTGCCCCTGCACCCAATCCGCTATCATTTATGGTAGCGGATTTTTTCGTCCCCGCCCATAGGTATGATACGCTGGGAGGGCTTTGATGCTCGCTATGACGGGCACTTCCCGTCATGGCTTTTTTGTTATCAAACTTCAGTCCCGCTCAATAAGTTTGTTTGTAAACTTTACAATGTAGGGGGCGTGCCCCTGCACCCAATCCGCTATCATTTATGGTAGCGGATTTTTTTGCTCCCGCCCATAGGTATGATACGCTGGGAGGGGTTTGATGCTCGCCGTGACGGGCACTGTCCGTCATAGCTTTTTTGTTGCCAAAGTTTTGTCGTAAACTTTACGATGTAGGGGACGACGCCCTCGGCGTCCCGCTTTTCGGTTGTCACGGCGTATAAATCACCGCACAATTTACCGTAGGGGCGACCTAAGGTCGCCCACATTTATGCAGCATGGCTATAATACGCTTAGAGAGCTATGATGTTCGTAGTAATGTATTTCCCTCGGCTTTAACAACAAAACCGCCTGACAGTCCATACTGCCAAGCGGTTTTTATTATTCTGTACCAATGGTGACTTTCTGAGAAATGTTGTTTTCTTCTGCCTCGACGTCCTCCGACAAATAAAGCAGCACTGAGCTATAGAAATATCTATCGTCATATTCCGTCTTGAAAATGCCGTTGTAACGCATGGCTGCGTCCTTGATATTGCCAAGGCCAAGTCCGTGATTTTCGGCGTCCTTTTTGCTTGTGGCTATTTTGCCGCCTGAGCGTTTTACCTTGCCGCTGTAGCTGTTTTGCTGATGTATCATGAGCCTGCCTTTGGTGTAGATGATTTTCAGGCTGTATTCACGCTTGTCGGTCTTTTCAAGAGCCTCACAGGCGTTGTCTATAAGGTTTGACAGAATTATGGTCATGTCCGCAGGGTCAAGTTCAAGCTCGGCAGGCAATGCGATATCTGCCTTTACGGTGCAGCCAAGCTGAGCGACACGCTGCAATTTATAGTTGAGAATGCTGTCGATAACGACGTTGCCGGAATTTGAATAGCTGCTGCCTGAGCCGTTTATTTTTATAAGGGACTGTATGTAATCGTCGGCGTTTTTATATCTGCCATTTTCAAGCATTTCATGGAGCGAACAGAGGTGGTTTGTGATATCGTGGCGGAACTTTCTCATATTCTCCGCAGAGCTTTGCATGATACGGCACTGGTTATAGTAGTGCTCTTTTTCCTGCTCCACGAGAGCGGCTTTCATTATCTCCGCATACATTTGTTTAATGGCGTCATAGAGCATGAAAGAGACCACGTTCAGCAGCACTGTGACGCACACAGAAAGTATGAGAACATATCTATTCTTTATATAGTATATGACAATAGTTTGCAATATCATCGTGGAAACCGGCACGAACATTGTACACACCCAAAGTATGGCAGGGACTTTCTCCTTATTTTTCATAGCTTTGAAGTTTTTTAGCACGACTGCCGCCGCAAATGACAGCACTCTGCATATCACTGCACCGTAGATATCACGGTAAAAGCCCTTTTCAAATATAGGTATATCGTTATATCCTGTGAGCAAGTAGACTGCTAGCTCTGAGGTAAAGAGGAAAATATAGGTATAAAGTGCGGCTAAGAAACGTTTTTGCAGGGTTGCGGAGTACATAAAAGTTAGAGCCGCAAGGCCCAAGACGTTGGTCATAAGGTTGATGATAGCGATATTGAATATGAGATATCCAAGGCTTGTCACCAGCACATAGCTGACGTAGCACAGGTAGCTGACCCATTTTCTTACTCTCAAGGTCTGTTTATCAAAAAATGTTGACATAAAAGTATACACAATAAAGCCGTTGAAGGCATATGCGATACAATACACTATTTTATATAAAAGTTCGTCGCTTATCATATTCTCACTCCTGTCATATTTGCTACAATTATATCAGAAAAGCGTTACAAAATCAATATACCAGCAGGCGGTGCAGTGATTTTAGGCAAAACAAAAACCGCAGAAGAAAAACTTCTGCGGTAACTTGTGGCTGGGGTGGAAGGATTCGAACCTTCGGAATGACGGAGTCAGAGTCCGTTGCCTTACCACTTGGCGACACCCCAATATTTGTTCGATTAAGCTGATATTTGGTTGGGATAGATGGATTCGAACCATCGGAATGACGGAGTCAAAGTCCGCTGCCTTACCTCTTGGCTATATCCCATCATCGTGTCCCTCACTCAAACAGCTTAATCATTATAGCACAGCTTTTTAGAAATTGCAATACCTTTCAACGTTTGTTTACAAACTACTTACAAAGCATTAACACTTATAAATAAAATGGCGTAAAAGCGTGATTTTCTGTCGAAAAAGGCTATTGAAAAGGGTAAAAAAATGTGTTAAAATGTCTTTTAGGACAGATATCCGAATAAAAAATGAAAGGTTGTAACCGTTATGGAAGAGAAGAAAAAAGGATTTATCAAGAAGTTTATCAATGAGTTCAAGGCGTTTGCACTTAAAGGAAACGTTATGGACTTGGCAGTCGGCGTTATCATAGGTGCTGCGTTTCAGAGTATCGTAACATCTTTCACTGAGAACTTCATCAATCCTATCATTGGCTGTATTGGTGGTGCTGACGTAGAGGGCAAGATACATTTGTTAGGAAATCAGTACATAAACTACGGAGCATTTCTGACAGCAGTTATCAACTTCATCATTATGGCTTTTGTTATATTTGTAATAATGAAGGTCATAAACAAGCTTGCGTCCATTGGCAAACATGAAGAGCCTGAAAAGCCGGCAGAAGTACCTGCTGACATAGCATTGCTCACAGAGATCAGGGATCTTCTCAAGACTCAGCAGGCCACTGAGATCGCAGAAAAGACAGAGGAATAACTTTTTTGAAACGGTGCACTTTTTAAGGCAGTCCTGAATGGGGCTGCCTTTTTTCGTGGCATGATCTATAAATTTTCACACAGGACTTGATACCGCACAATGCACGGTGGGGGCGAACAGCGTTCGCCCGTGCTCAGGATTTGCTGTAATTTCATAATTGTAGGGGACTTTATTAATATAAAAAAGCAGGCAGCCGAAACTGCCTGCTTTTTTGTGTGTTACCTGTTAAGATATTCAAGATTTTTTCTGATAAGCTCGCATCTCTGCTTTACACAATCAACTGAACGCAGTGGGTCTGACGGCGTGTTGAACGTGTAGTCCATAAGCTTGTCAATAGTCGTTGCAGCAACGTGCAGCCTTGTGTCTGATGATGCGTAGTAAATGTATACATCACCGTTTTCACGAACGATAGCTCCGTTTGTGAACGCTACGTTTGAAACGTCGCCAACTCTCTCACTGCCGTGTGGTGCTATGAAAAGTCCTGACGGCGATGCGATAAGCTTGGAAGGGTCCTTGAGATCTGTGGCAAATACATAAATTACATATCTCAGACCTGCGGCTGTGTTTCTTACACCGTGTGCAATGTGTATCCAGCCCTTAGGCGTCTTGATAGGCACTGCACCTGCTCCGTTCTTTACCTCTGTGATAGTGTGATACTGTCTTGGTGAGATAACAACTTCTTCTGTGCAGATAACAGGGTTCGTGATGTCCTCGCAAAGTCCAAAGCATACTCCTCCGCCTGAACCTGTTTCTATGAAATCGTCCTGTGGACGTGTGTAGAATGCGTACTTGCCGTCAACGAACTCAGGGTGAAGAACTACATTTCTCTGCTGCGGTGACTTGGATCTGAGATTAGGAAGTCTTTCCCATGTCTTGAGATCCTTTGTCCTTACGATACCTGCCTGTGCTGTAGCTGCGGAAAGATCATTCGATGTCTTGTCCTTGCTCTCAGAACAGAATACACCATATATCCAGCCGTCCTCGTGCTGAGTCAATCTCATGTCATATACGTTTGTTTCCTCAGGCTCTGTGTCAGGGAGCTGAACAGGGTAGTCCCAAAAACGGAAACCGTCAACTGGACTGTCACTCTCTGCTACTGCAAAAAATGACTTTCTGTCGTTGCCCTCAACTCTTGCTACAAGATAATACTTGCCGTTAAGATATATAGCACCTGAGTTGAGCACAGCATTTATGCCGAGCCTTTCCATGAAGTATGGATTTGTTTCAGGATCCATGTCGTATTTCCAGATAACAGGTGCGTGTGCAGCTGTCAGTACAGGATAAACATATCTGTCATAAATTCCGTTGTAGCTGTCGGATACGATATTTTTTCTGTTGATGAGAGCCTCGTATTCAGCTGTCACCCTTGCCTTGTTTCTTTCAAAATCTGTCATATCAAGCATTTTCCTTTCGGTAAAAAAATCTTCTTAGACAAGTATACTACAATGATACGTCAATTACAAGTACCCTCGAAAACATCAAACGATTACATGAAAAAAGTTTTACGAACTGCATAAATGCTGTACATATTTCGTTGCCCGTGTTAATGTTTTTTACAAATCATCACTCATCTGCCTTTCTATCTCCGCAAGTATGACGCTTGGACTTATCCGCATAGCCTCTCCTATGCGGTAAAATGTTTCAAGTGTCGGCTTACGCTGTCCACGCTAGATCGCACTGAGATGTGTTCTGCCGATATCTGCAAAGCCGCTCACAACTTCCTGAGAAAGCCCCTTCTGCTCACGAAATTGCTGTATAACTCTGCCAACTATGATAGGGTCAAGCATTCCGATATTGATTTATGAATACATATATTGACATAAGAATACAAATGTGTTATAATATAATTAGAGTATTAATTGATCCCCTTATCAATTAGTGTTTTGGTATATTGCCGACACATGAAAAAGAGCCTTGCATTTACAGCGTATGCAAGGCTCTTTTTTTGTATTGTGTGAGATATTTAATATTTGAACTTTATGCGTGGATTTTAAATGATTCCGATTACAATATTAATATGCTAGTGATTTGTTGTGCAATATGCATAATTAATGCGGCTGCTTTTGTGTTAAAATGGTGATTGACAATAGCTTTGTATGTGTTGTATAATTATAGCAAGATTAAATATATGAACTCACCAACCAAATACGATCAGTCGCAATGCTAAAATATTAAACTATGGAGGAATATTTTATGAATTACAAAAAGTACATAGCAGCTGTAATGGCTTTGTCAATGGCAACAGGCATAGCAGGCTGCGGCAGCTCAGCAGGCTCATCATCAAGCAAAGCAGAGGACGATTTTTCTGCAACAGAGAACGTTGCAGTAGCTGATACAGAATCTATCGAGGCTATCCCTGACGGAGCTGAGAAAGAGATACTTTATCTCGGCGAGGGCGACCTGAACCCTACAAAGGGCAGCCCTGAGAAGAGCACAGAGCTACAGCTTTTTGAAAGCAAGGGCGGAAAGATAAGATTCCAGCAGACTTCAAATGAGGACAGATTTGACAATCTTGCTGCCGCTATCACAGCAAACAAGGATATTCCTGATATATTCAAATATGAGTGGCTTGCATTCCCGTCACAGGTAGTAAAGGATATGTATCAGCCTATCGACAGCATCGTTGATTTCAGCCAGCCTCTGTGGTCTGCAACAAAGGAAACAGCAGATCAGTTCATGCTCAACGGCAACCACTATGTTGCACCTCTTGGCTATACTGCGTCTGCAATGCTCTGCTATGATAAGGATATAATCGACGCTGAGGGTCTTGACGATCCATATGAGCTTTATGCAAACAATGAGTGGACATGGAAGAACTGGGAGGACATTATGTCATCTTACGTTGAGAACGCACCTGCCGACACAGAGCGTTACGGCGTAAACGGATTCTTCAGAGCACACGTTGTTCAGCAGACAGGCAAGCGTCTTGTAAACTATGATCCTGCAACAAACGAGTTTTCAAGCAACCTTAACGACCCTGATATCGAAAAGGCTCAGAACTTCCTTTATAATATGATGAAAGACGGAATTATCCTTAACGGCTGGGTAGGTTCTGCAAGAGATTGCTTTAACCAGAACTGTCTGTTCTATGCAATGGGCGAGTGGGCATACACTGGCAACCAGACACCTAAGGAGGGCGAGAACTGGGGCGTTGTTCCTATCCCTCAGTATGACGATAATCAGCAGAAGATAACAACTTCTGATATGACTGCATTCATGTGGGTAAAGGGCTCAACAAAGAGCGAGGCTGTTAAGTGCTGGTTCGAGTGCGTAAGAGCGTCAAAGACTGACCCTAAGTATGAGCAGACAAACAAGGACAAGTTCATGGAGAACAACCCTTACTGGACAGACGAAATGTACAACGCAAAGATGGACGTTGTTTCTGATGATTACCTTATGCTCTTTGACTACGCTTACGGTATATCTTCCGCTCTCGGCGACAGAAAGCAGTTCGACGGAAACCAGTGCCTTGTTGACGCTCTCTATGGCGACGCATCAAACGTTAATGAAGAGGGCGTACAGTCCACATGGACACAGGTTCGTGAGAAGTATTCTGCAACTGTTGATTCCGAGATAAAGGAACTTAATCAGAAGATCGCAAGCCTTAAATCATAATAAATAACTCCTGATAAAAATAACGCAGACTGTAAAAAGCCTGCGTTATTTTTTTGTGCTTTTATCCGAATATGCTAAGTCCTAAAGCTGTGCGAACTGTTATGAAAATAAGTCCTGCAAAGGCAAGTATGGTGGCAGGTGCGGTGAGATAGATGACTATCTTTTTGCCCTGTGAAACGTCAGGGCAGAAGTTTATGAGTCGGAAACTTTCACGGTGATACCTAAGTTCTTTTACAAAAAGCACAAGACCCGCTATCATAAGTCCGAATGAAAGCAGTGCGACAGCTATTATTATCATTGGTGCTGTGCCTGTTATACTGCCCTTTTCGAGTTCTGCGGCAAACTTGTCAAAGTCTATGGAGCCAAGTGCAACGCTTTGCACTGCACCGATAGTGTTCAAAGTGAGGTGAAGTATCAAAGACGGGAAGATAGAACCTGTTTTTGCCACCATAAAGCAAGCACACATACCCATGACTGCCGCATAGAGTATCTGCTGATAGCTGCCATGCCAAAGTCCGAAGGTCAGACCTACCATTATAATGCCTGTGAGCTGACCGCATTTTTCGGCATTTCTGAAAAGCGTGCCCCTGAACATAAGCTCCTCAAAAAACGGTGCGAGCACTGACATTGCAAGCACGCTTGTTACTCCGCCGAGGACAGTGCCGCTTGAAGTGAAATCAACGCCTTTAAGGCTAGTGCCGGAGGCTTTCTGCAAATATGCAAAAATAAATGAGTTGATATAATTTGCGGCGTAGATAAGCCCGAATGATATGACTATCCACTTCGCCACCCATTTTACAGGCATTGAGGGCTTTCTGAAACAGGCTGTTATTTTAAGCCCCTCTTTTTTGCCGCTCACGAGCCGAAACGCCGCAAGAACTATTGGCACAACCACAAGATACTGTATGCAGTAGCTCACAAGCTGTGCGATATCCTCATAGTATGCAGACTTTCCTGCGATGTGATACACTGCCAAGCTGCCAAGCCTTATGAGCAGAATGTCACAGACATAGAAAATTATCACCATAAGTGAATTTACGTTTGATGTCTTTCGTATAAGTTTTATCGTATCGTTATTCATTTTTATTCTCCGTATTCGGGTCAGATGTTTTACAAGAAAATTATATCACAGGGAAAGTTTTGTGTCAATCGAAACGTTGTATCAGTGAGGAATTAGGAGTGATGAGTGAGGAATTATGGTATCGCCTGCGGCGATATATTTTTTGTATGAAAAAAGACCGCTTTTTGATGAGCGGTCTTTTGGTTGAAAGTTTTTAAAAGGTGGGCGAACACTGTTCGCCCCTACAAATCAACAGTTGTATGTACTGCGATATTAGAGCTTTACTATCTCGCCGTACTGCTCTCTGCCTGCACCTACAGCGTTTGACTCGTCTGTATCAATGTGCATAGCAAGTGCGAACTTGTCGCTGACTCTGATAACAGTGTCGCAGAGGATAGCTGTTCTTTCTGCGGACTCTATCTTGACAGCAACGATATCCTTATCCTTTACGCCGAATGTTTCAGCGTCAGCAGGTGTCATATGGATATGTCTTTTAGCAACGATAACGCCCTCAGAACACTCAACTTCACCGCATGGTCCAACAAGCTTGCAAGCACCTGAACCTGCTGTGTCGCCTGACTCTCTGATAGGAGCGGCAACGCCAATAGAACGTGCGTCTGTAGCTGAAAGCTCGATCTGGTCTGCTTTCCTTACAGGACCGAGGATAGATACGTTTGCAAGCTCTCTCTTAGGACCTACGACTGTAACTCTCTCCTCACAAGCAAACTGACCAGGCTGTGAAAGATCTTTCTTCTTTGTAAGTGTTGCACCCTTTCCGAACAGTATCTCAAGAGTTTCCTGAGTAACGTGAACGTGACGTGCAGATGTTTCAACGATAAACTTTGGCATGATGAACATTCCTTTCATATATAGTATTTACATCTCTATTTTACTACTATTTTCATCATAGGTCAAGGGGTAATTTTACTTTGGGTAACAATTTTTTTCTTTTGACCATTTAAAGCAAAACCCTTGTAATATTATAAAAAGTATGGTATAATCAAATTACGAATTTTTTGTATATTTCTAAGGAGGAAATAATTATGAGTATGTATATCACTTGTCTTGACCTTGAGGGAGTTCTTGTTCCTGAGATATGGATAGCTTTTGCTGAGGCTACAGGTATCCCTGAGCTTAAAAGAACAACAAGAGATGAGCCTGACTATGACAAGCTTATGAAATATCGTATCAACATTCTTAAAGAGCATGGTCTTGGTCTGAAAGAGATCCAGGAGACCATCGCAAAGATCGATCCTCTCCCGGGAGCAAAGGAATTCCTGGATGAGCTGAGATCTTTTTCCCAGGTGATCCTGATCAGTGATACTTTTACACAGTTTGCAACTCCCCTGATGGAGAAACTTGGCCGTCCCACACTTTTCTGTAACACTCTGGAAGTGGCAGAGAACGGAGAGATCACAGGATTTAAGATGCGCTGTGAGAAATCCAAGCTTACGACTGTAAAAGCACTGCAGTCTATGGGATTTGACACCATTGCGAGCGGAGATTCCTACAATGATCTTGGAATGATCCAGGCAAGTAAAGCGGGATTTCTTTTCCGCAGTACAGAGCAGATTCGTGCAGATCATCCGGAAATTCCGGCCTATGAGGAGTATGATGAACTGCTTGCAGCGATCAGAGAAGCAATGAAATGAAGAAGGGAAAGTCGGAATGATCAACGAAAGAATTGTGATCGAAGAAAAAACAAAGGACTATAATGAGGCATGGATAGAGACCTATTTCTGGCAGGAGTCGGAAGAACTCTATCCGGGACAGAAGCGTCCGGTCATAGTGATCTGTCCGGGCGGAGCTTATTGCATGACTTCTGACAGAGAGGCAGAAGCTCTTGCCGTCAGATTTATGGCAATGGGCTATCATGCTGCGATTTTGCGCTACAGCGTTGCTCCGGCACGTTTCCCGGAGGCGCTTCTTCAGCTGGCTACAGCAGTTGCAATGCTCCGTGAAAATGCAGAAAAATGGCATATTGATACAG
>OICN01000694.1_pt1 | contig 10847 bp, 5 predicted proteins | sample 1581301 | NCBI WGS metagenome assembly OICN01 (sample SAMEA3882557, study PRJEB24775) | human gut metagenome | biome: human-associated habitat; feature: intestine environment; material: feces | place: Netherlands | collected 2009/2010
CCCCGCCGTCTCCCACAGCCAGCCTGTACGGGACAGAAAAAATCCAAGCCCTGCAATGAGGACCACTTCAAATATACCTGATAATCCTTGTAACACAGCGTCCATAGAAATTCCTTTCAGTGAAAGAGGTATCAGTTTCCAGTTTCCCGCTGCCTCCATGCCATTGGCAGGAAGGCCATCAATGGATGGAGCGTATCTCCATGAGCCCATGCGAACCAGAAACCAGATCCCCCGTTTTCATTCCTTTACAGTATATCCCTTCCTATCCTATAATAATAATATAGTTTTATAATGAAACTTATTTAATTATTTTATAAATCCTATTCGTTCCTGATATAAGGTGATGGTCCATGAATACTGAATTTTATAGAAATTTCATTGCCATGGTGGAAGCCGGCGGTATGAACAGGGCTGCCCGGGAAATCCATGTGGCCCAGCCAGCCCTGACCCGGCAGCTCCAGGTGCTGGAGAAGGAATATGGCGCTGTGCTGGTGAAACCCCGGAAAGGGCGCCACACCTTGGAACTCACGGAGGCAGGCTGGATTCTATACCGCCAGGCCCGGCAGATATGCGAAGCAGACCGCACAGCCCATGCGGAAATCTGTAAGTGTCAAGTTTTCCTCGGTAATTCATTTGACTGTCGATAATTACTATCTCCGTTTCGGCCGAAGGGGAAGATGAGATCGAGTGGTGAGAACGAGATCGAGTTGGACAGCGGCTTCGCTGCGAATACCCTCGACCTCAATCTCGATCTTCACATAACGTTTGCACTGTGCAAATAACAAGCAGCAAAACGCACCATAAGGCTTAAGACTTTAGATTAGCTCATGCTTTTGCTCCTCTGACGACAAGTTCAGTTTGGGGATGGCTTAGTCCAGTCCCTTCACGCTGACGTCTGATTCGTTGGACGAATTCTTGTAATCTACGGACACTGGGCCTTGCTGGTGTGATTTTTGTTTGTTACTGTTTCTATGCTTTCGAATAGAGGACAGCTTGATGCGGAGGCCGAGAATGCCGAAGGAGCCTGCGGCAGTTAACGGGATCATCCGTAGGAAGTACCGCAGGCTGTCAGAGCAAAGCTCAGTGCTTATATACTAGCGCTTCCCTGGCCGATAGCATGCAAAAGGACTCCGTACTTCCCTGTTTGGGGAAGCACGGAGTCCTTTACTTTGACCCTGCCGGTACTACTTTCACGCTGAGGGAGTTGATATACTCTTCGGGGTTATTGGTGACCCAATAGCTGATGATGGGGAAAAGGAATACATCTCCGTCAGGGATGAGACCGTTTTTATCCATAAAATCCTGCATTCGTTCCAGCGAATCCTGGCCATGGTGGAAATAGGCACCTTGGATATGCAGAGAAATGTACAGACCGCCGGGGCGGACATAGTTACAGGGGAGGTCAGAGCCGGGCGGTCCTGATTTTGTAACCACCGCCGAGGAATGACTGAAACGGTGGTGGAAAAAGTCATCCTCACTGATGACCCAACCTGTGGGCTTTTCCTTGCAGAAACAGTGGGAAAAGGCTTCCCGCACATGGCGGGCGCGGATGGAAATGGTTGATAGTCCACCCCGCTTATCTTTGGGAATAGGAGTCAGGAACATACGGCAGTCATGATAATTCTGGAGGAGTACCTGGTTCAGTGGCAGGGACTGGCTCCTTTCCAGTGTATTTCGATAGGTATCGAGGGAATGGATCAGGCGCCGGGCCTGGTCAATCTGTTGGAGACATTCTTCTTTTCGGCGGTCCAGAATCCTGAGAATGTTGTCTCGGGACCGGTTCTCCAAAAATTTATGGATGTCCGGCACAGAAATATCCATCTTTCGAAGGAACAGAATAATTTCCAGTGTAAGGTATTGGGGCGTGGAATCGTAACGGTACCCATTTTCCGCTACAAATTCCGGCTTTAGTATTCCCATTTTGTCATAGTACAGCATCGTCTGCTTTGGAATGTTGAAAAGCCGGGCCAGTTCGCCGGCAGTATAGTACTTCTTCTCTTTCATATTTATAATTCCCATATTATAACATGAAAAACATGTATTTTCATATAATTACATAGCCATTATATCATAATTTATTAATTTAATAAAATGTAAATCATATAATTAATTTATTATATAATAATAAATTGCTAAATATTTACTTTAGATAAACTGTTGAGACCGGATTGGCAGATAAAATCGAAGGAAAATATACTGTCCGGTTTATAAAATCGGGCATACCATTATGGACAGGGGAAGGGAAAGAATAAGCACGCTTAGATTTCTATAGATTTTTTAAATTGCACTTTTATCATATGTCATGATTTGAACGCATGCTTGACCGTATGATAATCATACGGTTTATAATAAACCCCGTCAGATGAATACGGAGACGGAAGTCGATAGACCAGGTGGGGAATGCGGTGGTAATCCGCAGCTGTCCTGCAGCCGTATGGTGAGTAAACCTGCTGTAAGTCTCCCACAGAGGAGCAGGATTACAGGGAACTAAGCCGGAGTGCCACCCGTTTCTAAGATCCCCAGAGGATTATGTCCTTTACAATCTGCGTGGCACAGATGGGATAAAGAAAAGAAATCAGTAAAACCGAACACATCACTCCATTCGGATACCAATACCTGGTTTCTGCCCTGTTAAGGGGGGAATTCTTTATAGCTTCTGCTTTTTTTATGGCTTGGAATAGTCTCCGTATTTATTCTCAGACTGCGCCGTCTGCCAGAGGCAGGATCGACTGATACTTTATAAGGAGGAACAGGTTATGAATGGATTGAAGAAATTACTTGTTTCAGGCGTTTTTGCTGCGGGAATCCTTATGGCTCCCGGCATGGCAATGGCCGCAGGAAATGGGTATGTGGATTATAATGCGGTAATTGCAGCTACGCCGGCTTTCAGTCAGGCCCAGAAGGAACTGGTCACTGCCCAGCAGACACTGCAGCAGCAGTTCAATAACCAGTCTAAAGGAATGAATGATAAACAGAAAAAGGAACTGGCCTTAAAGCTGGATAAACAGCTACAGGCAAAGCAGCAGGAAATCCAGAAGAATGAAATCGTTCCGGCAGTCAATAAAATCCGCGCAGCCATTGAAGCAGCAGCCAGAAAAAACGGCATTGATTTCGTAGTTCAGGAAAGCGCATGGCTTTATGGCGGTAAAGATCTGACCCAGGAAGTCATTAACCAGATGAAATAAAAAGATCCGATACGTAATTCATTTCAAGCCGTAAGGCTGGAAAAATAATAAAAATAAAGGAGCAGTTATCATGGCAAAAACAGAAACAAAGGCAGCAGACATGGAATCCGTAGCACAGAAGAAAGATAAAGCCTTCCAGGAATACCTGGATACCAATAAGATTTCCGGCTTCGGAAAACAGTATGCCGGAGAAAAAGGGGAAGTTGTCATCTATAGAAGCAACCTCCAGGTAAAGGATGCTACCATTCCCTTTATGATTCTTCTTGACAACAGTGTATACACACTCCTCCAGTTCCAGGTGGCCGCTGGCGCTGTAAAACCGGAAAAGAAGGAAAAGCTGTCCGCTTACTTCAATGATCTGAATAACCAGTACCGCATGCTGAAATTCACCGCCGATGCTGCGGGCAATGTACTCCTGTCCGTATCTATTCCTGCCGGCGCTCCCCATTTCGAACCGGCCCTCGTCATCGCCATCCTGAACGAAGTAGAAAAGCTGCTGAACGGTGAGTATGACAAACTTATGGAAGAAATTAAGAAATAACTCAGGAAATTGCAAATGCAATGAAACCGCTGCAGGGACATTCGGATCTTGGAAAGCCGGATGTCTTTGCGTGGTTTTCAATGAACCATTGACTGTATGACTGTCGTGCAGTTTATACTGTTAATATAAAATTAAAAAGCGGCCTTTTGTACAAAAGAATATGTGGAAACGGAAGTCGAAAGACTGAGTGTGGGGAATACGGTGCGAATCCGTAACTGTCCTGCAGCCGTATAGGGAGTGAGAATGCTGTAAGCCTTTCTCGGAGGAGCATAACCGCAATGAACTGAGCCGGAGTGCCGCCTGTTTCTGGAATCCTGGTAAACCTGCATGGTATGGGTGGGATAGAGATAGCAGGCCACAGAGGAAAGAAAATTTTCCGTGTGGTCGTGCTGTATTATCATGCTGTATTTCACGATAGAAATTACAGCTTTGATGAAAATATCCAAAACGATGCAGCAGGTTTAGCAGGTTTTTATATTGTCAGATTTATTCACTGTATAGTAATGAATTATATGAATTTCACCGATGAGCTGCAGGCTTGTTCCTGCATGGTGGAGAGATGCCGCAAGCAAAAGGGGATTTGTTATGGAGAAAATCAAAGGACTGAACAAAAAGGAAAAAGTGATTTTGCTCTGCCTTCTGGCGGGTCTGTCAGCAGCTGCGTATCCATATTCTTCATATGCAGCAGAAAGTATGCCACCTTCGGGAAGCATGGAGTTTACGCTTCCCGGAGTGACCGTAGAAGCTAAGAGACCGGAATGGGAAGATAAACTTTCCCCTGGCACTGTAACGGTTATTAAGCCGGAAGACTATAAAGGCGAACAGAAAACCCTTCCTGACCTGTTGAAAGAGGTCCCTGGCGTTCATGTACGAGAGGTCAATGGTAAAGGTCAGTATACTACGGTTACAGTTCGTGGATCCACGGCAGCCCAGGTCGGCGTATTCGTAGATGGAGTTATGACGAATCTTGGCGGCGATTCTGCCGTCGATATTTCTACGATTCCTGTGAAAAATGTAGAGCGCATTGAAGTTTATCGCGGGTATATTCCCGCCCGTTTCGGTGGTACATTCATCGGCGGTGTCATTAATGTAGTGACCAAAAAACCAAAGAAAGTAGGAGCCAGTGCAGAAATTGGCAAGACTTCCCTGGGCGGGGACAGTATTTCTGCAGAAGTAACAGCGCCCCTTGGCAGCGGCAGCCTTCTTATTGGGGCCAATTATGAGGATAGCGATGGTGATTTCCGCTATAAGAACTATGCAGCGCCCCGGACTATATCTAAATGGGAGCAGAATGTAGCATCGGCGTCTGCAGCGTTGGATTTGTACCAGTACAATGCTGCTAATATTGACATTATTGTGGATAACAAACGTGCATCCCTGACGGAAAGCCAGATTCAGAATTTCAAAAGCAATCCTGATGCATGGAAAGCTTATTACTCTAATACGGACAGTACAAATCCTTCAGATAGCCTGAAGGCCAATATTATTAACACAAAAGAAGAATCCCAGATGCAATCACTGGAAAAGCCTTCCAGCGTCAATGATCTCTCTCCTGTATACGACCAGATCCTGAATGAACATGAGAGCGATTACAAATCTATATATAAAAGTATTTTCGGACAGGCATCTAATCCAACCAATGAGGAATTAAAGAGTCTGGTTTACAAGGACTGGAAAGGAGAATTAACTGGCGTTGGCGGTGTTATAACGAAGGGAATTCCGGATCCTGACTTCCCGGACGATGTGGACAATTCCCATTACGTGGAAGGATATAAGCAGAAAGTGCTGGATGAATATAAAAAAGATGTTCTTTCCGGAGATGCTGAGAAGTTTGCGGAAGACTACCTGAATACCATTTCCTTGGATCCGGACAAAGATCCCCAGTATGCAGCAAAGAAAAAGCTGCTGGACTATTACAAACACCGTCTGAAATACGCGAAAGACAATACGAGGCATCGGAAATATAACGATTATAAAAATACCAGCTTTCTGGCGAAGTGGCAGAACGACAACTGGATGGTAAAACTTTCGCGTAATACCATTGACCGCCATCTGCCTGATACCACCTGGGGTGACAGCGCCAATGATGCCATGGAAAGCATGCTCACCGATATAGATGATATTTACTATGCCGAAAGCCGGCACCAGAAAATTACCAATACCGAAGAACTGGTAGAAAACCGCCACCAGAATGGCAATCTGGAATGGGGATGGCGGGCTGATTACCTGGATTCCAATAAGCGGTACAAGACCCAGAAGAAACTATTCTGGACACCGGACATCGGATCCACAAACCGGAATTTCCGCTGGAATAATACGCCCCTTCGGGAATGGAGCCAGTATAAGTCAAATAAATACAATATCCAGCTTGATGGCAGTTATAAGCTTAGTGAACGGCAGATGCTTGACTTCCAGACCAACTACTCCCATGAAAGGCTAAAAGTTGATGGTTCCCTGATGCACCAGGTCCTTACGGGCTCTATTGGGAACCTCCTTGGATGCATGAGAAACCGATATGACCAGAACATCTTTAATTTCCAGCTTCAGGACAGCATTACTTTGGACAAATCGGGGTCTCTGGTGCTTACGCCGGCTATTCGCTACAACCAGTCAGAAATCATCGGCTATAGCGATGGCAGTCGGTTTACGGAAGATTCAAAGACCCATTTCCACTGGATTCATCCTAAAGACAGCCAGACCAATGGCAAATGGACCTGGCAGCTGGCCTTAAAGAAACGATTCAATGACCATTTTACCCTGAGAACTACAGGAGGTACCTATTACCGTCTGTTGAACATGTATGAAATCGCCGGCGATGGCGCCGGCATTCTTCCAGCACCCCGGGATGACAGTGTTTCCGTATTCCCACTTCCGGAAGAAGGCAAGCAGTTCGACTTCAGTTTCCTCTTCAATGGCAAGATTTTGGGCGCCGATAATAATACTACCATTACCTATTTCTGGAGAAATTCAGACAACATGCTCCAGCTTTTCCGGGCCGGTCTTGATTACTGGTCCTACTACAATGATAACCGGGGTAAGGCCCATGGCTGGGAATTCCAGACTAACTTCCAATGGAAGAAATTTGACCTGGATATTAAAGCCACCCAAACTCTTATGCACGTGCAGCGGAGAAACTCAACCGTAGGGTACGGATATCAGGATATTCACCCCACATTCCAGCCGGAATGGGAGTCCAATGTACGGTTTACGTACCATCCGAATACCAAGTGGAGCTTCTTCACAGAGATGCATTATACCGATTCTTATTTTACCCATTATGGAACCGATGAAAGAAGTGCCCTTGAAAATTATCTGGCCGGCAAACCGGTTTCCGGACTCACCGTTTACAATGCAGGTATTAAATGGCAGCCGAAGAAATCAATGCAGTTTGCCGTAGGGTGCAACGATATTTTCGACAAAGGACCGAAGCAGAAAGTGCGAAGCGATACCTATGGTTATGATTCCGGTTACATCAGTGCGGATTTCCCCCTTCAGGGCAGGACCTATTATGCAACCTTTAAATATATCTTCTAAAAGAAAGGATAGGTGCAATAAATGAAATTGGGTCGTAAATCAGTTGGAAGGAAAAGCTGGCTCATGCTGGCAGCCCTTGTGACCGGTTCGCTCCTCGGAATGCAGCAGGTTTCTGCAGATTCCGTCCTGGCCGTTACCGTTCCTTCCGATTATGCAAACAGCCAGCTGGGAACGATTACCGGATCCAAGGTGACCACCAGGGTGAATGCCACTGCCAATAGGGCAGTCCTGAGTGATCTGAACAGGGACCCGGCAGCTTACCCCACGTATAACAATGGGGAAGCCGGCTTTCTTCTCCGACAGTATACTTACAGTACTACCGACATTAAAGGGTCTTCTGTTTATACGATTGATGAAAATGGCAACCTGAAACTGGTAGCAACCGGGACTACGTCCAATGTTCCCAATGCCCATGCTTCCTCAGGTGATGGAAAATTCATCTATGCCACCGGCTATGATTTGGGCAAAGTTGGGGTTTACACTGTTGACAGCAAAGGAAACCTGGTGGAATTAAACCAGGATAATCCCAAGGACCCTTCGGTTGTTAAAAATGGGACCAGTCTGTTAAACGATATCAAGACCTATGCCCCAAAATCAGCAGGTGGATTCAATGATAAAACCGCTGTTCACGGCGAAGGCATTCTGGCCATAGGGGATAATTTGTATGTCCTTGCCAGTGTGAATCTGGATGGCAGTTATGCTTCATACCTCGATGGTTATCTCATGCATTACAAGGTGGATGATAAAGGAAAGCTCCAGTTCAAGAGCTATGACAGGATTGGGAAAAATACAGATAGCGGTCGCATTAACAGATACAACGATTACCTCTTTGTATCTGCCATCGGCGGCATGCAGAATTACGGCTTCCCAAACAATTCCGAGTCCAGCCATGCCACTATCAGCGCCGTTCCGGTCTATTCAGACGGTTCCCTGTCATTTAACACAGGCAATGAAGAATACCTGGATGGCAGCCACACGGAAGTGGTAATTCCGGATAATGTAAAATATGTGGATAAAGACAAAGATGCCAATGGCATCGGCGGCACCGATTTTCATGATATGGCTGTCATGCCCGATGGTACCGCTTACATTCTTGGGTATGTGCTCTATGGGACCGGTGAAGGTTTTAATGGCCATGTATACCAGACCACCGTATCCAATCTCCTCTCCAAGAATCCGGAAGCTTGGACGGAAATCAAGTCCGGTGAATCCAGTGGTTGGTTCGGCAAGCTCTATGCCGATTATTATACGAAACGGTTGTGGCTTGAATACGGCAATGATCTGGAAGTGTACATGGATGGGTCCAGTACGCCGGATTATAAATGGGCAGCAAAAGACTTCTCCACCAATGAAAACTATTACCAGTTCAACTCTGTAGCCGTACTGGGGTCTGATAAAGTGACCGGCAATACAGCATCCCTGTACAAATCGAAACCCATGGGCATGGGCACCTACACCGCCGATAGTGCAGATACATCGGCAAATGAAGATGCGGCATCCCATAAAGCAACCTACTCTAACAAAATTACCGGCACTGCCTCCGATGCATCGGGAGATTACAAAGGAGCCACCACTGATGGCAGCACCTATACCTTTAGCAAAGGTACGGTTATCGGCCTTGGTCTGGAAAAGTTGGGAGACCAGACTACAAACGTACTGGCTGACATAGATGCCCACGCAGGAAACAATGTGACTATCAATGCCGGGAATAATATCCTGCAGCTCTATGCCCTGAACTACATAGGAAATCCAACCGGTATTTATGCCGGAAATGGTAAGGATGTGGATATTACCGCCAGGAAAGTCAATGTAATTACCGAAAACTATCCCAAAGGTAATTCCATTACTAATGCCGTTTGGAATGACCCGGCAAAGAATGAATCCAGTGCCATCAATATCCATGGGGACCTGAATATCAGCATGACCGGTGGCATTGGTGGCAATGGGATTGCCATTGCAAAGACTACACGCTGGGGTGAAGCCAGCTATGCATCCACCGGCGTTTCTTCTGTTACCGTAGACGGCAATGTGAAAATTGCAGGGAGAACCTATGCCGACTGGGGCATTCCTCTGAACAGTGAGAATGTGTACTCCCGCTTTAACAATGCCGGTATCCTGACTTCTGTAGAAAACAGTAAAGTCAACGTGAAGGGAAATGTAGATTTTTCAGTATACGGTAACGGCGTTACCACGAATGCCATCGGCAGCAGCGTCACTGTGGGTGGCGGGAAGATTGTAGTGCCGAAATCCATGGGCTATGGATATTACACATTAGGTGCATACCAGGGGACCATCAATATGAACAGCGATGGCAGCACTGCCGGTACCTCCGATGTCATGCTTGACGGTGATATCTTCGCCCTCTCCACGGGCACCGTAAACGTTGGACTTACCACATCTTCCTCTTACTTGAACGGCATCATCGATAATGGCGGTACCGCGTCCCTGTGGCTGCAGAATGGGGCCCAGTGGACCAATACAGCCCAGAATATGAGATATGCCAAGGATAATGAAGACGTGGGCGCCGGCGAAAAGAGCCACGTCACCTACCTCCATGGCGGCAGCAGTGCCAGCACCGCCGGTATCATCAACCAGCGGTCCGACAGCAAACTTCTCACCATTGAAAACTATTCCGGCTATACCACAGCCCTCTTCTCCCACGACTCCACAAACCCAGCCACCATACTGGGCGGTGACATCGTGATTAAAAAGGCCGATGCCGGAAGCCATATCAGCCTCATCACCGACTACAGCGATTCCATGAGTGACAGCACCGTGCAGGACAAAGTACTGAACGCCCTGGCCGGGAAATTGAGCTACAGCGAATACGTATCGGGCATCAGCAACCTGTCCGGCACCGTTTCCATCGCCGAAGGGCTCACCGCTTCTTCCGTATTGAAGAAATCCGGCACCATCGCCTTCAACAGCGCCGGCATCGGCACCTATGGGTCAAATATTGAACCCACCGTTCCCGACAGCCAGTCCAAGGAATCCTTCTACACCGCCATTACCGGTGATAAAGTCACCAATCAGGAATACGTCTATGGAGGTATCCTGAAGGATGACGGGATTTATCACTTCATTTTGGACAGTTCCACCGTGGCACCGGATAGCGGGGCTGCGCTGGTGACGTCTAAAGATGTTACCGTAGATGCTTCCGATAAAGAATTTACACTCACAGGCAAGGAAACCGGTGCCTCTGTGACAGCAGGGAAGACTGCTTCTATCACAGCCGGTACCATCAATATCAATGGTACCGATACCGGTATTTCCACTGCCGGTGCCACGGTGCTGAAGGGCACTGCCAACATCAAAGCGTCTAATGCCGATGGAACGGCTATCGAAGTCCTTGACGGCGGCAGCATCACCATGGATAAGGGCACGGTGACAGGGAAGATTTCCGTAGGGAAGGGGACAGCCCTCTTCAATGAAGCCAATTCCCGGGTATCCCTTGGGATAAAGGGAAATATCAGCACCGCCTCCGGCGGCAGCACCACCATCAACCTCAATGGTTCCAATGCCTCCCTGTCCGGTGATATCGATGCGGCAGGTACCGTATCCCTGAATATGGATAATGGAGCCCGGTG
>OICN01000696.1_pt1 | contig 10831 bp, 6 predicted proteins | sample 1581301 | NCBI WGS metagenome assembly OICN01 (sample SAMEA3882557, study PRJEB24775) | human gut metagenome | biome: human-associated habitat; feature: intestine environment; material: feces | place: Netherlands | collected 2009/2010
TGTGGAGGGCGTAGGGGTCGGCTGTTTCTCGTCAAATACGATGTCGACCACCTGAAACTGCTGCATAACGACACGCCCCCGGCGATAGCCGCCTGCCCTGTTCAAAAGCACATAGGTAGGATTGCCTGCCAGAATATCTTCCATGGCGCGTGGATTCTCCCAGACCCATCTGGCTTCCGGGAATTTGGCACTGAGGATCTGCGTGATCCTGCATTGGACAATGGTGTATGCAGCGGATTGCAGATCCTTTTCGGTTGGAGGCTGATGGGGAGGCGGAAGCGTGAGCAGTGGCCTGACGGGTTCTACCTTCTGGGACGAAAGAAACAGCAGCCGCAGAGCGGCGACGAAGATCCCAAGAATGATCAGAAGGAGAATGGGCCACAGGCGGGTAATGTAGGTCAGCAAAGCAAGCTGTCCCAGAATTACCAGTACCTCATAGGCAATGTGTCGCTGACGGTTTTTGTCATTCATGCTGATACTCCTTTTGGGGACAAAAAAACGCACATGTGTGATCTCGGGAAGATACGCATGTGCGTTTTTTGCGCCATGTTCAATTGTGATACGACTCCTTACAGATTGAAGAAGTTGTTGCCGCCGCCAAAGCCTTCATATCCCGTAAAATTGCCGGGCATCTGGAAGCCCTCCTGAGGATCTGCCGCAGGGGCGGGTGCGGGAGTACTGTCATTTTGGGAATTGGATGCTGCCTTCTGGCCGTCGCCGGAGCGCCTACCGCCGCCGCTGTATTCCAGATTATCCAGAATCACACAGGGCATACTGCGCTTCTCCTTGGTCTCCTCGTCCTCCCAGACATCCTCGTCATACCGGCCGCTCAGGCTGATAAAGGAACCTTCCTTCAGACCCATTTTGCGGATGCGGTCAATGAGGGCCGGATCGAAGCTCTTGACGGTAATGTTGATCCAGCGGTGGTTCTCCTCGGCACGGGGGTCGTAGACCTTCTGGCCTACACGGAAACGCACGAAGTCGCCCTTTTCAGAGAACTTAAGGGCGGGTGCGTTTTGGTAGCCTTTGGAGACTACCACATCGGATGCAAAGAAGGCAATCAGTAATCTGAAAGCATTCCTTCAGGGAACATATCACGGAAGGTGCACCAAGCTCCAGGCATATCTGGGCAAGTACTGTTTCCGTTTCAACCGCCGCATGACGGGCAATCAGATATTCCTGCGCTTGACCAGAGCTGTCGCTACATCTTGTAGCGTGCTGAGTTAAGTCGATAAGCATTTAAAATTTTATGCAATATAGCAATAAGGACGTTTAGAGGAGGCTGCATTCACCGTCAAAAATTTGGTCACGGGAGGTCTTACCTATGCCCAGACGAGGAGAAAACATCTACAAGCGGAAGGACGGACGATGGGAAGGGCGTTATATTGCGGATCGAAAACCGGATGGCAAAGCGGTTTACCGCTCCATTTACGGAACTTCCTACGCGCAGGTGCGGGAAAGACTGGTTGCTAAGCGACAGGAAACACACAAGCGGCAGATCGGTTCCTGCAAGCTGACGGTAAATGAGCTTTTGGCGCTCTGGCAGGCCGAGAACAGCCAGATCAAAGCCACCAGCCGGGAGCGCTACCGGGCGCTCATTGAGCTGCACATTCAGCCGGAGCTGGGAGCGCGGAAGGTTCGGGAGCTGAACGAGGAGGTTCTGGATGCCTTTGTCCGCAAAAAGCTGAAATCCGGGCGGTTGGACGGCAGGGGCGGATTAGCGCCCAAAACCGTGCGGGATATTTGCATTGTCATGAAATCGGCGCTGAAGCTGGCAAAACGGAAATACAGGTATTCGGGGGATGGAGGAATAAATGCTCCTGCCATCAGGCAGAAGCAAGTGGAGGTTTTTTCCCAGCTGGAAAGTCAGCGAATCACCGCCGCTGTACTCAAAAAGCTGGACAGAAGCAGCTTGGGCTATTTGCTGTGTCTGGAAACAGGGCTGCGTCTGGGCGAGGTCTGCGCACTGCGTTGGTCTGATATTGACCTTGCGGAAGGGGTGCTTCGTGTCCAGCGGACGGTTTACCGCATCAACTACGGGAAGCGCACCGAGCTGGTGCTGCAAACGCCGAAAAGCGAAAACTCCGTTCGCGCTACTGTGAAAGTTGATATGGGCTTTGCATTCATGCCATTGCGAAAGCGAGAAGGCGCAAAGCTGACGAAGCCAGGAGACCTACAAAACCAAGGACGATCTTTGGACGCGAGGTACACCGCAAGATCCCACCCAAACGGAGGCACTGCGCCTTGACGATGGAGGGATACGGTGTGAGCAAAAAGGACAAGCCCCATTATTTTGACCCGCAGAAGTGGAAACAGCAGAAAATGGAAAAGCTGCAGTTGAAAAAGTGGAAGTTTCTCCGAAAGGCTTGTATGATCTTGTTTTTATGGATATCCAAATGCCTGTCATGAATGGTTATGAGGCAACCGCAGCAATCAGGAGCCTTCCGGGTGAACAGGGAAAACTGCCGATCGTTGCCATGACTGCCAATGCTTTTGCAGAAGATGTACAGCTGGCAAAAAATACAGGCATGAATGGACATATCGCGAAACCGCTGGATATGAATAAGCTGAATGATGTTCTGGAAAACTGGCTGTAATTGTTTCCCAATTATTGAATTAATGATTTTATCAGGAAAGAATGAGGAAAATACGAGGATGAAAAAGGCAAAACAATGTCTGATAGCATTACTGCCAGGTGTGCTTTTAACAATTACTGTTTTGTCTGGCTGTGGACAATCTCAAAAAGCAGTATCTAAAAATGACGATCACCTTACCGTGTATCTGTGGGAAAATCGTTTAATGAAAAATATTGTACCCTATATCCATGAACAGTTTCCAGATCAGGATATTGAGTTTATTACCGGTAACAATGATACCGATTTATACAGCTATTTTGAAGAACATGGTGAACTGCCGGATATCATAACCGTACGTCGATTTTCTGGAAAAGATGCACAGGATCTAGAGCCATATCTAATGGATTTTGCTTCTTATGATGTGGTTTCCAGGTATTACTCCTATGCATTGCAATATTATAAAAATTCAAAAAATGAGATTCAGTGGCTTCCTATCTGCGGTATGCCGCAGACGATCATTGCCAACAAGACATTGTTTGAGCAGTTCGGGATCAAGATACCGGAAAATTATAAGGAATATGCACAGGCGTGCCAGCAGTTTTATGATAATGGTATAAAACCTTATTCTCTGGATCTTGCAGAAGACTGGTCTGCTCATGAGGTGATCCAGACAGGTGCAATCGGTGAATTCATGAGTCTGGATGGAATCGAATGGAGAAGCTCAGCTGAAAGTGCATCAGGGGATATTGCGTTTGATGATGCGTTATGGAAACGTATTTTTTCAGAAACCAATACATTTTTGAAGGACTCACATTTTACAAGTGATGATATTAGCGTCGATATTAATACTGCAGCGCAGATGTTCCTTGAGGGAAAAGCAGCAATGTTTCATGGTTATCCGGCACTTATGCAGGAATATCAGGAACAGATGGATGCAGAATTAACCCGTATACTGTTTTTTTCACAGATTTCGGATGAAGCTTTTATAAATATGACCCCTTCTCTGAATATTGCATTCAACAAAGACCTGGAAAAAGATCAGGAAAAACTGGACCTGGCATTCGATGTCCTGGAGTGTATGATTTCAAAAGAAGGACAAACATTGATCGCAGATGGAAAGGGTGTAATTTCATTAAATGTAGATGTTCCAAACATGATGGAAGATGTACCTGGCCTTGAAGATGAAATTAATAATAATTCTGTTTATATCCGATATTCTGCTCAAAAATCATTTGATGCCAGCCTTAAGGCTGTTCACGGATTATTGTCAGGGGAAATGGATGAAACACAGGCTTATGATGCTTTTCGCAGCACAATGAACAGCAAGGATTCAAAAGAAGAAACCACAGTTAATTTTGAAAACGAATATGCCATTTCGCTAAATGATAAAAACGGTCGCGATGCGGCATCTTCTATTTTAACTACGATCAGAGAAGAAAATGATGCTCAGCTGGCTTTGGTACCATATTATTATTTTACTTCTTCCATTTACAAAGGGGAGTGCACCGGCAGCCGGGTTGCTTTGATGACAGCAAAGAGTTCAGATACACCATTATATCTGGCAAAAATCAATGGCAAAGAGGTTTATGAACTTGCGGAGAAATATCTTGCTGATTCTGATGAGAAATTTCATGTAACCAATAAATATGAATTACCAATTGCATCCGGTATGAAAATAATCGTCAGGCAGGAGGAAAACGGATTCTCATTAAAGGACATAGAAGTAAATAAGAAAAAAACAGACAAAGACAAGGAGTACTCTATTCTTCTTACAGACACCACAATGTCTGTTTTGAAAAAAATAAATCCGGAATGTGAGATCAGGCAGCTTAAGGACACAACATTATCAAGTGCATGGACTGCAGCAATGGCAAACGGACAGCAACCGTCAGCACCGGAAGATTATATAGAGGTTGAAAAATAAAAGTGGGAAAAGAACAAGCGATAACAAAAAGAAAAAAGATCATAGTACCATTGTTTTTTTTAATTCTTATACTTTTAAGCTTAATTTTTGTAAAGCTCCTTTTGAACAGGATGAACAGCTATATCGCGGAAAACGGGAAAAGCAGTATGGGAGCTGTTGTTGAACAGATACAGCAGACCTATGATCTGCAGGTGAATGGATACTACAGCCAGCTGCATTTGCTTGAGGATTCTCTTATTCAAGAGAAAGTGAGATCTATTGAACTGGATAGAAACAAGAAGTTCTTTGAGGCATGGCAGAAAGAATCTGAAAGTACACTTATATTTCTCCAGGAAAATGGAAAGGCAATAACCACTGATGGAACAAAACTTCGGGTTGACATGCCAAGTAAACTTTTGTTGGATTTGAGGAACGGATATAATATTGGAAAATTAGTTTCTCTTGATTACAACCAGAAGAAAAAAGATGGTTATCTGGTTGCAATTCCATGTCAGGAATATACGATTAATGGGGAAACTTATACGGCAATTGGAACCTTGTATGATCATTCAAAATTAGATTCCATGTTAAGTGTGAAAAGCTATAACGGGAATGCGTATCTGTTTATGCTGGATAACGACGGAAATATTACTTATACAAATCAGAAAGAAGATAAATTTTTTAGGAACTATTTTTTGTTAAAGCATTTAAAAGGAGATCAGGCTATCACTGAGGAAGAGGCTGATTCTCTTCAAAAAAAGCTGGATGGCAGAGAACAGGGGGTAGAACTTCTGGGAAGTGACAAACCTTACTATCTGGGATACTGTCCGATAGAAAATAATAACACCATGCTGATCTGTATTGTAGAAAAGAGTGTTGTAGATAATGTACTGAAAGATTATCAGAAAACAATAGGATTTACAACATTACTCATGGCAGGTTTTATACTTTTGCTTTTTGCCGGATTATTCTGCAGTATTTCTAGACGCAGTCTTGCTGAGCAAAAAGCTGAATATGAAAAAAGAAATAATGAGATTCAGACGCAGGCAATGAAGGAAATGGAGGAGTCCAATAAAAAACTGAAAAAAGCAAAGGACATTACAACGGAAGCCTTGCAGACAGCTGAAAATGCAAATAAGGCGAAAACAGATTTCCTGTCCAATATGTCACATGATATTCGTACACCAATGAATGCAATTATCGGCATGACATCATTGATCAGACATGATGCCGGTAATAAAGCGAAAGTAATAGAGTATGCAGATAAAATAGATATTTCATCACAGCATCTGTTAGGAATCATTAATGATGTTCTGGATATGAGTAAGATAGAAGCAGGAAAAACAGTTTTTAAATATACAGACTTTTCCATGCCAGATCTTATTGAGGAACTCAATACGATATTTCAGCCACAGATTGCTGAAAGAAATCAGACTCTTATGGTCATAAAAGAAAACATCCGGCATGAGTGGGTAAATGGAGATCAGGTTCATCTGATGCAGATTTTCAGCAACCTGCTTTCTAATGCAGTGAAGTACACGCAGGAAGGTGGAAAAATTCAGTTTCTGGTAGAAGAATGTGAGACAAAGTCATCTGTCTATGCAAAGTACCGTTTCTTAGTCAGCGATAATGGCATGGGAATGTCGGCAGATTTCAAAGAGAAGATCTTTGATCCGTTTACCCGTGCTGAAGGTTCTGTGACTAATAAGATACAGGGAACCGGTCTGGGAATGGCTATTACCAGAAACCTGGTTGAAGCAATGGGAGGCACCATAGATGTGGAGAGTGAACTGGGACAGGGAAGCTGTTTTGAGGTTCTCATAGATCTGAGAATTGCAGAGGATAGATCTGTTTCCTCAACAGTACAGGAAGAAAAGAATGAACAGAATGATAATATCTTTCAAGGAATGAGATTCCTGTGTGCGGAGGATAATGAGCTGAATGCAGAAATTCTGACGGAACTGTTAAAGATTGAGGGGGCGGAGTGCACCATCTGTGAAAATGGTGAAGAGATTTTGAAGACATTTGAAAAGTCTGCACCAGGGGATTATGACATGATCCTGATGGATGTGCAGATGCCTGTTATGAATGGTTATGAGGCAACGAAGGCAATCCGCAGAAGTTCTCATGAGTTGGCAAAGAAGATTCCGATTATTGCAATGACCGCCAATGCATTCTCGGAGGATATTCAGCATTCTCTGGCAGCCGGTATGAATGCGCATGTTTCAAAACCGGTTGAGATGAGGGTACTGGAAAAGACGATCAGAAGCATAAAAACCGGTGGGGGGCGAAACTCAAGGCATTAATCAATAACCACTAAAAATAATAATATTATTAATCATAGAGTGTATGGATTCAATTCCATCGGTAAGACGTAATCCTATAAAATGTCTGTGATTCAGTTCTTTATCTTTGTTTTCTGTTCTCATACTCCTCCTTCCACTGAGACTATTCCTCCCTCCGGGAGTCCACGTATTTCAATATCGGCTGTCCCTTCCGATATTAGAAATAGTGCTGTGAACACTTTCAGGTGGAACCAACAGACAAGTGAAACGTCTGTTATTGAGAGGGTATGGGGAGATCCCCATCAAGATAAATCCCATAGGAGAACAGGATGCCAAACGGCAATACTGTTAAACATGGGTGGATCTTGCTCTTATTTGTATCCCTCTATATAACGAAACGCTCAGAGGCTGTTTTACAGTGGGGGGAAAAGAAAAAATATCAAAAAAATGTTGAACGGAATGTATTAAATGTAATTGACTACTTATACAACTATACCAAGATAAAAAAATATACAGATTTTCTATCCAATATTATTGACGTGTAAAAAACTTCATGGTATTTTTATTTTGGGAAAAATGAAAATTATTTTAAAGGCAAACCTGTTGAAAGGCAGGGGCGCAAAGCCAGAAGGGACTAAAGTCAGAAAGCTTGACCATGTCAGCCGGTTGCCACTGTTTCCATATCAACATAATATATGGAAAAGATGTTTGAACAGAAGAGATTCCGATACCTTTTATACTATATAGATGTGTGATTTAAAAAAATATAATAGGGACACTGGCAGATTTTGGCAAGTGTCCTTTTTGTATGCAAAAATGGGTAACAAAACTAGCAGGGACAGGTTTTCTGTATACAGATAAAAGCAGGGTGAAGAAGGCATAAGACGGAGAGAGGATTTTTATAAAATGAAAAATTATGAAGACAAAATATATTCCTTAGGTGAGACTGTAACGGGGCAGACACAGGCCATGTCACAGGCAGTACAGAAAACACTGGAAAATAATGGCGGGGTAGGTATAATGACAGGATCTTATGACCAAAACCTGTCTATTTTGTCTGTGAATAATCTGCTGTTGCATAGTACAGGATATACATTCGATACTTTCATGGAACAGACAAAAGGCTCATTGAGAAACTTCTTTTATGACGAGGAAGATATACTGGAGCGAGACCGTTTTTTGCAGCTTCACGGAACAGGGGAAGCACAGATCCTTGCAGCAGACGGTACAGTGAAAAATGTACGGCTTTGTAAAGAGGATGCGACAGATGAGGCGGGCAGACAGATCTGGGTTATGTCCGTACAGGTCAACTGGGATCATGTAAATTTGGCACTGCTCAATGAGGCTATCTGTTCCGGCTTCTGGTATTTTGACTGTGACGAAAACAGTGAGATTGTGAATGCAAACTGGAGTCATGAATTCCGAAAAATGCTTGGCTATCATGACACTCTGGACTTTCCGAATAAACTGGAATCCTGGTCAGATCTTCTGCATCCACAGGATAAAGAAAGAGTAATGGTGCAGCTTCAGGCGGCAATTAAGGATAAGACGAACCAGATAAAATACCAGGTAGAGTATCGTATGAGAATGAAGGATAATCAATACCAGTGGTTTCGGGCATCGGCAGAAGTAATACGCCGTCTGGATGGTTCTGCCAGCAGGATTGCCGGGATTTTTATTAACATTGATGGGGAGAAAAAAGAAATCATGCAGGCACAAAAATCTGCTGCTTTCCACCGAGCTTTTACAAAAGCAGATCTGTGCGAGTATTATGTGAATCTGGAAGCGAATACTTTTGATACCTTTAAGGTTGAGCCGTCCCTGATGACCGTCTTTGAACAGAGTCATACATGGGATGAACTGATTCGGCATTTGGTGGATTCCTATGTTGTGGAGAAAGATAAGAAGGCGGTATCCTCTTTTTACGACCGTGGTTATATTGCAGAAAGGCTGAAGGGTCTGGAAACCGAATTGGCTTTGGAGTGCCGTATCACTCTGAATGGAGAAGAACGATGGGTCCGCAATGTGGTCATACGTGGCGAAATAGAGGATTCAGAATATGCCATGATCTTTCTGCGTGATATCACAGAGACAAAGGTAGAGAGCGCACGGCATCTGCAGATGGCAGCGGATAATGCTTCCATGGAGCAGCTGATTCAGAGTATTGTGCGTCTGGTTGACCGCTTTGTTGTCTGTGATCTGGAAAATGACAGATATGAATTCTATAACCTGAATGGACAGATGATATATAAACCTCTGGGATTTTATCATGATTTTCAGATGCAGGTTCTTGAAAAATATAAGACACTGGAACCATTGGAAGCTATAGATATCCTGATAGCCCCGGATAATATTCGGAAAAAACTGAAAAGTGAAAATGATATTTATAAGTTTGAGTATTGCAGCCAGGATGAAAAGACTTATAAGATCGCTTCTTACATACCCCTGGAATGGGAGGATGGAAAACTGGTAAAAGTATTGCTGGCATCCATGGATGTGACACAGGAGAAAAAAGCAGAGATTGAATCCCGTCAGGCACTGAAAGAGGCTTACTGTTCTGCAGAAAATGCTAATCGTGCGAAAACAGAATTCCTTTCCAATATGTCCCATGATATCAGGACACCGATGAACGCTATTGTCGGTCTGACAGCGATCGCAGGAGCAAATATTGAGAGTCAGGACAGAGTCATTGAATGTCTCAGCAAAATTACAAAATCAAGCCGTCATCTGCTGGGGCTGATTAATGAAGTGCTGGATATGGCACGTATTGAAAGTGGAAAAATGACGCTGGCACAGGAGGATTTCAATCTGCCAGATCTGGTGGATAATCTTATAACACTCACAAAACCGGTGATTGATGAACATAAACACAATTTAGATATACACATTAATCACATTGAACATGAGAGTGTCTGTGGTGACAGCCTGAGAATCCAGCAGGTATTTGTGAATCTGATGAGTAATGCGGTCAAGTATACACCGGATGGCGGGAATATTACTTTTTCTATAGAGGAAAAGCCAAATGGATTTTCGGAACTTGGATGCTATGAATTTACGATTGAGGATAATGGGATCGGTATGTCACCGGAATTCCAGAAAATCATGTTTGATCCTTTCAGCCGCGCAGATGACCATCGGACAACCAGAGTCCAGGGAACAGGTCTGGGAATGGCAATCAGCAGAAATATTGTGAACCTGATGAATGGTAATATTAAAGTGGAAAGCACCTTACATAAGGGAACTAAAATTACAGTAACAATTTATCTGGAACTTCAGGAAAAAGAAAAAGAACAGGACAGAAATCTGATGAATCTACCTGTTCTGGTTGTGGATGATGATAAGACATGCTGTGAAAGTACAGTTGCCACACTGAAAGAAATCGGTATTACAGGTGAATGGGTTCTCTCCGGCAGAGAAGCCGTTGAGCGTTGTTATGCACACCACGAGTTGAAGTGCGATTATTTTGCTGTTATTCTGGACTGGAAGATGCCGGATATGGATGGAATAGAAACTGCCAGACAGATCCGGAAGCGTATAGGTAAAGAGATTACCATCATTGTACTGACATCTTATGAATTCAGCGAGATTGAAGAAGAAGCAAAGGCTGCAGGTGTAGATGCTTTTATTGCAAAACCGCTGTTCCGTTCCAGGCTGACGGCAACATTGCGGCAGTTTACTTCGGACAGAAAAGAAAAAGCAGCAAGAAATTATCTGCAGAAGCTGTCAGAAGCAGATTATACAGGAAAAAGAATTCTGGTGGTTGATGATAATGAGTTAAACAGAGAAATTGCTGTTGAAATTTTACAGATGACAGGGGCAGAAGTGGAAACAGCAGAAAATGGAAAAATCGCAGTTGAAAAAGTGGAAGCTTCTCCGATAGGTTCGTATGATCTTATTTTTATGGATATCCAAATGCCTGTCATGAATGGTTATGAGGCAACTGCAGCAATCAGGAGCCTTCCGGGTGAAAAGGGAAAACTGCCTATTGTTGCCATGACTGCCAATGCTTTTGCAGAAGATGTACAGTTGGCCAAAAATACAGGCATGAATGGACATATCGCGAAACC
>OICN01000698.1_pt1 | contig 10806 bp, 10 predicted proteins | sample 1581301 | NCBI WGS metagenome assembly OICN01 (sample SAMEA3882557, study PRJEB24775) | human gut metagenome | biome: human-associated habitat; feature: intestine environment; material: feces | place: Netherlands | collected 2009/2010
GGGCGCACAAAGCAGAAAGAATCCCGGAATAAGGCAGCCGATGCGCTGTTTATTTCGCCGCGCTATCTCGCCAACATCGAGAATAAGGGACAGCATCCCAGCGTACAGGTATTCTTAGAGCTGATGTCCCGGTATCATATCTCCGTGGATCAGATTCTTCATGGCGAAGCTATGGAGGGCAAGTCTACGGAGCGTATGCAGTTTGAAACGCTGTTGGACGAGCTGACGGATGCGGAAATCAAAATCCTTACGGCAACGGCGCAAGCGCTACTGGATGCAAGAGCAGACAGCGAGGGAGAAAATTGAATACGGTGTAAGGAACGCTATGAACAGGTAGTTCATGGCGTTTTTCTTTTGCAAAAATCCGCAGATGTGGCCAAAAGGCCCCATTCAGATTGTAGTATGGGTAGCGGAAGGAATACGGGGGTACGAAGTAGTCAGCAAGCACAGCAAGCGAGTACCCGCTTGCGGATTTTGCGCTGTTCAGGTCCCTTGCCCGAACAGTCAAAATTGCTTGCTGGGATATCCCAGACCCTTATGAGAAACGGAGGCTGCCCATGGCGAACCGAAAGCGGAATATTCAGATGAAGTTCTATGTGACGGAGGAGGAAAAGCGGCTCATAGATGAAAAGATGGCGCAGCTTCCCACACGGCGGTACGGGGCGTATCTGCGGAAGATGGCGATAGACGGGTATATCATCCAGCTTGACACCACGGATATCAAGCGGATGAACGCTGCCCTGTCCGCCATTGGTCGGAACGTCAATCAGATCGCCAAGCGTGTCAACGCCGGAGGCGGCGCATACAAAGCGGATATGCGGGAGATACAGGAGAGGCTGGATGAGATATGGCAGTTACAAAGACGCATCCTATCAAGTCAACGCTGAAAGCGGCCATTGACTATATCCGCAACCCGGAAAAGACGGATGGGAAGCTGCTGGTCTCCGCCTATGGCTGCGCCGCCGAGACCGCGGATATCGAATTTGCCTGGACCCGCCGCCACGCCATCGACAAGGGAACGAACCTGGGCCGTCACCTGATCCAGGCCTTTCAGCCTGGGGAGGTCACGCCGGAGCAGGCCCATGAGATCGGCATGGAGCTGGCAAGGGAGATCCTGGGCGGCAGGTATGAGTTTGTCCTGACCACCCACATAGACCGGGATCATGCCCATAACCACCTGATCTTCAACGCCGTCAGCTTTGCGGATCACAAGCACTACCATTCCAACAAGCGCAGCTATCACTTCATCCGCCGCACCTCAGACCGGATCTGCAAGGAGCACGGCCTGTCCGTCATCGTTCCCGGCCAGGACAGGGGCAAAAGCTACATCGAGCATCAGGCGGAGCGCACCGGCACCAGCTATAAGGCGAAGCTGCGCGCCGCCATCGACCGGCTGCTGCCCGGCTGCCATGATTTGGAGGAGCTGCTGGTGCGGTTGCAGCGGGAGGGCTATGCGCTCAAGCGGGGCAAGTACATTTCTGCCAGAGCACCGGGACAGGAGCGGTTCACAAGGCTAAAGACCCTGGGCGCGGACTACGCCGAGGACGCCCTGACCGCACGGATGGCCGGACGCGCCAGACCCTCCCGCCAGCCGAAACAGCGCGGAGGCAGGGTCAGCCTGCTCATAGATATCCAGAACAACATCAAGGCGCAGCAGAGCGCGGGCTACCGCCATTGGGCGACCATCGAGAATCTGAAGCGCATCGCCGAAACCAGCAACTTCCTGACGGAGCACGGCATCGGCAGCATGGAGGAGCTGACAGAGCGCTGCGAGGCTGCGTCCGCCTCCGCCGCCCGGCTGAAAGCGGAGCTGCGGGAGACCGGGGCGCGGATCGAGGAGCTGACGCTGAAAATGAAGCACGTCGCCGCCTACCGTCAGCTCAAGCCAATCTACGACCGCTATCAGGCGTCGAAGGACAAGGAGAAGTTCCTGCGGGGCTATGAGCGGGAGATCATTCTCTTTGAGGCCGCCGCCAGGGAGTGCAAGCGTCTGGGCGCCGTGCCTCTGCCATCCACGGAGCGGATGCAGGCCGAAATGGACGCGCTCACCGCCCGGAGGGCGGCGCTGACCGCCGAGCGTCAGAAGGCACGGCGGGAGGAGCAGGACTACGCCGCCGTGCGCCGGAATGTGGAGGAGTTCCTGTCCCCGCCCCGGCAGGCGCCGGCACGGCAGAAGGATATGGAGCTGGAATGACACATGAGACAAACTTTTTGCCGCGATCTGCGTTTTCCCCTGGGCTTTTGCCGAAACGTCAGATATAATGAAGATACAAACGATTTTGAAGGAGGCGAATCCCATGACAAGAGGCGAGGCCTTAAAAGACTTTTTCCGCAAGACCATCCTGCCGGTGGCGTCGGCCGCGCTGCTGTACTGCATCTTCCGCTCCGCCTGCGTAAAGAACGGGGAGTTGGATTATCTCTGGCTCTGGATCCTCTGCGGGCTGCCGTTTGGGATCTGGCGGCTGCGGCTCTGGATCATACCGGGCGGCGGCTCTCTGGGCGGCGGGATCGCCCTGTTCCTTCTGAACTTCGTCTTTGCCGGCCTTATCGGCGGCTGCGTCCTTTTCTGGCGGCTGCTGGTGGCGGCGTGGTATGTGCCGCTGACGCTGTACCGCCTGCTGACGGCGGGCTGTGAGTGTGTCGTCACGGAGGACTGAAAGCTGCGCCATGGAACTATGGAAAACGGCCGCTTTGCCGATGGAAAAGCCATTCACCCCCTGATGGAAAAGGACAGGCCTTTCCCACAGGACGGCAAACCGCTTTCCCACAGCGCCGCCCGGCTTGACCGTTTGCCCACAGTCCCACAGCGCCTACGACTGCTGCTGCCGCAAAAATCGCGTTCCCTGATAGAAAAAATCATCATTTCATGGTAGAATGGGGACAGCCCATCGAAGGAGGGAAAAGCCCATGGACGAAAACAATTCCATACAGCTTTTTGAAGATAGAAAGATCCGTACCGCCTGGGACGAGGAAAAGGAAGAATGGTATTTCTCCGTGGTGGATGTGGTGGCGGTGCTGTCGGACAGCGCCAATCCCACGGATTATCTCAAAAAAATGCGCAAGCGGGACGAACAGCTCGCAAGCTACCTGGGGACAAATTGTCCCCAGGTAGAAATGACCGGCTCCACAGGCAAAAAGCGAAAGGTGCTTGCCGCCAATACGGAACAGATCCTGCGCATCATCCAATCTATCCCCTCGCCGAAGGCAGAACCCTTCCGGCTCTGGCTCGCCGCCGTAGGCCGGGAGCGCATCGAGGAGACCATCGACCCGGAACAGGCCATCGACCGGGCGCTGGAAACCTACCAGAAGAAGGGCTATGATGCCGACTGGATCCACCAGCGCATCCTCTCTATCCGCGTCCGCAACGAGCTCACAGCCGAATGGCAGGCGCGGGGCGTGGAGAAGGGACGGGAGTACGCCATCCTCACCGACGAGATCACAAAAGCATGGTCCGGCATGACCACCCGGCAATACAAAAACCTGAAAGGTCTCAAAAAGGAAAACCTCCGGGACAACATGAGCACATTGGAGATCGTGCTGAACATGCTGGCCGAAACCACGACCACGGAGCTTTCCAAGGCCCACCGGCCGGATGGCTTTGAGGAAAGCCGGATCGTCGCCCGGCGCGGCGGCAAGGTGGCGGGAGACGCGCGGCGTGCCATCGAAGCGGACACCGGGCGGCCCGCCGTCACAGCGCAGAACGCCGCCCAGCTCAACGCCGTGGTGACGGATGTGATCGAGGGCGTGGCGGAAGCGGACAAGCCCAACGAGGACGAGAAATAAGCAAAAAAAGAAGCGGGGACGCAGCCAACGGATATACCGAAGGCCGCGTCCCCGCTTTTTCTATGGGCGCGAATGGGAAAGTGTCAAGAACCGCTGCTTTTTCGCCGCAGGAGCGCGGAGAAAAGCGCGGATGGGAAATCATAAGGGCATGGTCTGAAAACGCCGCCACGGTGGACTATTTTGCCCGCTTCCCACCCTTATCCACGCCTTTTTTCACGCGCTGGGACTGGAAGTGCGGGCAGTCCAACACCACCGCCCGGAAGCTCTGCTTGCAGGGATGGACACAGCCCTTGCAGAGCCGGTTGTACTGCCGCCTGCCGTTCTCGCCCAGGAAGAAGGCCCATTCCAGCCGCCACTTCACGCCCCGGCTCATCGCTCCCCCAGCTCCGGGGGCTTCTTCTCCGGGGCAGGCCTGGGCTGCTGCTTCGCGCACTCCTGCTTTGCCGCCGCCAGCCGTTCCCGGATGGAGGGCTTTTTCTCCGGCTGCGTCCGCTCCGCGTGCTCCTTGGCCTTCTCCAACTCCTCGCCCCGCCTGCCGTTGTTGATAACGCCGTCGATCATGCCGTAGTCGTCCTCCAGCGTCATTTCAGCGGTACGGAGGGGATTGTCCTTTTCCGGCGCATCAGCTCTGACCGCATACGCCTGGGTCCCATTTGCCATAATGAGATATTTTCCATCCTCAGAGGCGTGATGAAAACCGTATCCGTCCGCCTCCATCTGCTCCCTTGTCATGCCGCAGAGATAGAAGCTGCCTCTGGGTGTCTGGATGCGCTCGGTGATCTCGCGGCTTTTCTGCGCCGGCTGCAAAAACTCCGGCACTTCGGAAAAGCCAGCGCGGTCGCAGTAATGGGCGGTATCCTTCCCTCCCTGATGCAGCACCACGATATCCGATACCGACAGAGAGTGCCCCGTGAAGTCTGCCGGACGATCCACATTGAACCGGGTATAAATGCTTTCAAGATCGTCCTTCGCCGTCAGCGGCGCTTCATAGACCAGCTCATAGTTTTCCGGCTTCACAGAAAGACCGTTGCGGTGGATGCTGTCCAGCGGCTCAAAGCGATAATCCAGCGTTTCATTGCCGCCCTTGAGCTGGTAGATGGAGAAGCTGCCCACCGGCTCGCCCTGCGCCGCCCGCGCCTGCTCCACGATAGCAGCGGGGGTCTGCGCATAGGCGGCCGCCTCCGCCGCGTACTCCCGTTCCGCCTTTTCCGCGGCGGCCAGCATTTCATCCACACGGGATCTGTTCGGATCCTCCAAAGCCGCCTTGACCTCGGCAGGGTCGAAATCAAGAAACTCCTCGTATCCCGTGGCGTCCTTGAACTTTTCGATCTCGGAGGGAAGATAGTCCGCCTGCGTCTGGCCCAGCGCCGCCAGCTTTTCCTCCAAAGCGGAAATACGCCCAGCCATCAGATTTTCATAAATTTCTTCCTTTGCGGCGTGCGCCTCCGGGTGCTCCGCCGCGTACTGCGGATCGTTCTGACGGAAAAACTCGTCCATGTCAAAGGCAATATCCATAGCCCACTCGGATTTTTCTTCTTCGGGAAGATCGTCCTGGAAGGCCATCACCCGGTATTCGTCGGGGATGCTGCCGCGCTCACCGTCGTAATACTCGCAGAAGCGGTCCCCCGTATCCCGCACATAGCCCTGATCCGTAAAACTGCCGTTTTCGCCCATCGCCACGTCCCGGCCGTAGGCCTCATAGTCGATGTAATTTTGCAGGTGCTCCGGCACCTGCATGACCTCCAGCTCATCAATGTAATAGCGCCCAAGATCGTCATAGTCCTCGATGTGGGGATAGACCTCATAGCAGTCCAGATTCTCGGTGAGGTTGATGATCTCCTGCAGGCTGCCGCAATGGTCGCCCATTTCCATACCAGCCTGAAACTGCGCATATTCGCTGTCGCTCATTTCATCCAGCTTCGACGCCAGATAATTGAGCTCGTCCAGACTTTCGTATTCCCCCAGCTTGTCATAGAGGCCGTCCACATAGCAGTCATAGTCCGTGATGAACCATTCCTCATAGGGCTGGCCGAAGTCATCCCTCTGGCCGATGCCGATACGCTTGAATACCTCCTTCATTTCCTCGGCGGTGGTGGGAAACTTCACCCACTCGCCCACAAGCTCGCCCTCGTTGTACTTGCCAAGATTGGTGATAAAGGCGGCAAAGGGATAATCCTTGTTGTAACTGTAATCCGGCATATACGCTCCTCCTTCAGCTTCGCTTATTTTTGGGAAATTCCAGCTTGAAATCGATGTACCTGCCGCCCGTGTCGCAGAGGATCACGGCGGCGTCATAGGTGGTCTGTTTCTTCTCAGACCACATCCCCTTGACGTTGGTGCGGCCCTTTTTCAGAAGGTCCGCCGCCATCTTCTTTGTCAGCTCCTTCCTGCGGCTCGTCCAGAAGCGGTCATTTTTCCAGAGGACAAAGCCGCAGGACCGATCCGAACAGGCGAAGTTTTTCTTCCCCTCATAGACCGGCTGGCCGCAGCGGGGGCAGGCGCCGATGCTCTCCTTCTCCGGGGCAAACAGCTTTTTGCCGTCCTCGGAAATACAGGAATAGGTGGACACGATCTCCTGAACCATCGTGCGGATACCGTCCATGAAGGTATCCGGGTCAGCGCCGCCCTTTGCGATCTCCGTCAATTTCTGTTCCCATTCCGCCGTCAGCATGGGAGAGGTCAGCGGCTCCGGCAGGACCGTGACAAGGTTGATACCGGCTTTCGTGGGGATCAGGCTCTTGCCCTTGCGCTCCACAAATCCGGCCGCCACCAGTTTTTCGATGATGGCTGCTCTGGTCGCAGGCGTGCCAAGACCTTTTCGCTCTGCCTCGTCGGGGATATCATCCTTGCCCGCGTTCTCCATAGCGGACAGGAGGGTATCTTCGGTATAGGGCTTCGGGGGCTGGGTGAAGTGCTCGGTGATGGAAACCTCCGCGCCGTCAAAAACTTGCCCTTCGGTGAAGTCCGGCAACATGCCGCCGTCCCCGTCCGCAGGCTTTTCTTTCAGGGAGACGCGGAAAATACGGTCGATCTCCCGCCAGCCTTCGGAGAGGACGCGCCTGCCCTTTGCGGTGAAGGAATGACCACCGCAGTCAAAGGCAGCCGTGACCGCCTCATACACATAGGGCTCCGCCGACGCGCACAGCAGACGGCAGCAGACCAGAAGAAGCAGCTCACGCTCGCCCAGGGGCAGGGCGGGGATATCCGCTTTCTCGATCTCCATCGTGGGGATGATGGCGTGGTGGTCGGATACGTCCTTGTCGGAGACCATGGCCTCCACCAGAGGGAAGAAATTGCTGATTTTATCAAAGGGCGGCAGCTTCGCCGCCAGATGGATCACACAGGAGGCCGTTTCCGCCATATCGGAGGTCAGATGCCGGCTGTCCGTGCGGGGATAGGTCAGCAGCTTTTTTTCATAGAGACTCTGGGCGTAGTCAAGGGTCTGCTTCGCCGTATAGCCAAGCAGCCGGTTTGCCTCACGCTGCAAGGTGGTGAGGTCATAGAGCTTCGGAGGCGGTTCCTTCTTCTGCTCACAGGTGACGGAGGTGCAGGTGACGGCAGCGCCCTTGCACATGGCCGCTGCCTGCTCCGCCTCCGCCGGATCGGTGAATCTCTCCGATACCGCCTCCGCGCCGGCCAGCGTCAGGCGCACATGATGATACTTCTCCTTCTGGAACAGCGCGATCTTCGCGTCCCGCGCTGCCAGCAGGGACAAGGTGGGCGTTTGGACGCGGCCCACGTTCAGGGTACGGTGATAGAGGACGGAGAAAAGGCGGGTGGCGTTGATCCCCACCAGCCAGTCAGCCCTCTGGCGGCAGAGGGCTGACTGATACAGGGCTTCATACTCGGCGCCGGGGCGCAGCTCGGAAAAGCCCTCCCGGATGGCGCTGTCCTCCATGGACGAGATCCAAAGCCGGAGGACCGGCTTGCGGCAGCCGGTCATTTCATACACCAGGCGGAAGATCAGCTCGCCCTCCCGTCCGGCGTCACAGGCGTTGACGATCTCCGTTACGTCCTCCCGCGCCATGAGGCGCTTCACATTGTCCAAAGCCTCCTCCTTGCCGGGGATGGGGGCGTAGCGGAAGGGCTCCGGCAGGATGGGCAGATCCTCATAGCGCCATTTCTTGAAGCGTTCGTCATAGCCGCCCGCGTCCAGCGGGGATACCAGGTGCCCCACGCACCAGGAAACGATCAGGCCGCTGCCCTCATAAAAGCCGTCGGCCCTGGATGAAGCACCCAGGGCCGACGCGATAGATTTTGCTACGCTCGGTTTTTCCGCAATAATCAGTTTACTCATTCGATTCCTCCTAACATTGATTTGCTGTTATTTTGTGATATAATTTAACTATTCTAAGAGAAAAGGGTGATTAAATGTCCCAACTTGATAGCTATCGGAACACTCTTATGCGGAAAAGGGAAGAAGCGGCAAAGCTGAGCCAAGATTTAGCAAAAGAGCAGGCAAAGTTATCCCCGCTACAAAGCAAAATTATATCCGCTAAAAGTGCAATAAGTAGAACAAAAAATCAAGCTACAATTAAATCCCGACTTGGCGACATTGATCGCGCTAACAAGTCAATCGCTGATGTGCAAAAAAAGATTGGTGATATTCAAAAGAAAATTGCTGCCAAAGAAAAAGAGGTAGCCACGGCCGAAAAGAATTATCGGAATGAGGAAGTTCGGGTTCAAAAAAGACAGGAAGCCGAAGACAAAAAACGTATGCAGGAAGCTGATCGTCAAGCGCGACAGTTGGAACAGCGTCTCCGAGAGAACGAGAGAATGCAGCGGCAGATGCAGCAAGATATTGAACAGTTGCAGACAGTACCGAATGTTATAACTATTTTATTTCTTGCTGCCAATCCGGCAGGAACAACCCCTTTGCAACTTGATGAAGAGGCACGTTCTATCCAGCAAAAGATACGTATGGCTGATTACCGAGATTCTATCCGGTTTGAAAGTCGGTGGGCTACTCGTTCTGGCGATATACTCCAGGCAATCAATGAAACTAATCCCACGATTGTCCATTTCAGCGGTCACGGAACAGAAAATGGCGACCTTGTTTTGCTGAATCCTGATGGTAGCGCCAAACTGGTTAGCAAAGAGGCTATTTCTATGGCAATGTCAACCGCATCAGATACTATTAGACTTGTTGTTTTTAATGCATGCTTTTCAGAACCTCAAGCTGAAAGCGTTATTGAGAATATTGACGCTGCAATAGGAATGTCTACTTCCATAGGTGATGAGGCCGCTTGCATATTTGCATCCCAGCTATATTCATCTATTGGTTTTGGTCGTTCACTACAAATCTCATTTAATCAAGCACTTGCACAACTCATGTTGGAAGGCATTTCCGAAGATAAAACTCCAAAGCTTTATGTTAAGGATTCTATGGATGCAAATGAAATTATCCTTGCCCAGCCAGACTGACCATTTCAAAGGCCACCGCTAATAGCGGTGGCCTTACCATTATTTTTCACGCTCAATCCTGCTCATCCTCGCTGACCATTTCTTCATCCTCAAAATCGTAATCGTCGGGATCGGCGCTGACCTTCACGCCGCTGCGGTTCGGCTTGATGAACTTCACATAGGCGAAGGCTCCGCCGCCTGCCAGCGCCACCAGCGCCACCGCGGCCAACAGGCCGCTGCCGCTCTTTTTCTTCGGCTGCTCCGGTTCCGGCTCCGGCTCCCTGACCTTCTCCCTGCCCGCGCACTCGGAGAGGTTGGTCTTGCAGACAGAGCAGGATGTATCCACCGCGCCGGCCGCGCATTTTTCCTTACAGGTACACACCGGGGCGGCGGGCGTCTCCTCGTCCATCAGGGCCAGCAGGTCGCGCTCGTCTACCTGGTTGAGAAAGTGGACGGTGTTCTCGCCGTCCTCCGCCCGGTCGATGATGATGTAGAAATAGTTGCCGCCTTTTGTGACCACGGTGATGAACTGCTTGTCCCCAGCGCTCTCACCGGCGATATCGTCCACCAGGGTCATGTTGCCCTCTGGGGTCAGGGGCTGGGGCTCATAGCCGCCCGTGGTCTCCTCCCCGGTGTAGTAGGGCTCGCCGTCCCCGCCGCCTGCGAAGGCCACGGTGGAGGTGGCCGCCATGCAGAAAAGCGCCAGGAACACGGCGGCGAAACGGCGAAAAGCTCTGTTACGCTTCATCTTCCGCACCCTCGCTTTCCTCCGTCTCCATCAGCCCGTCCGGCAGGGAGATCATGCCGCTGGCATAGGCGCGCAGGAAGGCGGTCAGCTCCCTGTTGTCCATGCGGACAGCCTTCACCATGCGGACGATCTCCAGGTTCTCCTCCTCCGTGAGCTGGGCTTCCAGCGCGCGGAGACGCTTCTGCTGCTCGGCGATCTTTTCCCTCGTTTTCTCAATATCCTTGCGGATCTTCTCAGTCGTTGCCATGATTGCATTGCTCCTTTCCAAATCGTTCTTTCCATGAATAATTGCGCCCAAGCCCCCGAACGGTTTTCAGGTTGGCCCGTGCGTTATCCTCCAATGCCAGCGCGCGCCGGAACAGATCCGGGTAACGCTCCCGCAGGTCGATGATCTCCTCCGCCCGCATACTGGGGCAGAAAAAGCAGGAGGACTTTCCCGGCTGCGGCAGGCCCGCTGCCTCGATTGCCCAGATACACGCCTCCCGGTCCCAGCCCCATTCCATCAGGGGATACCATTTGCTGTACTTCGGGTCTGCCAGATCACGCAGAAGGACCTTGTCGCTGCGATAGTGTTCGCCAGCATCATAGCCGATGAACTTGACCACCTTTTTTCCGCTGGCCCAAACCTCACGGCACGGAGGATAGTTGTTGCAGAACTTTTCCTGTGGTCCGATCTTGTGTTTCAGAGAACACCGCTTGAAGCCGTAGGCGATGGAGGGCAGCGTGCCGCTTTTCAGACATTCATCCTCCAAGGTCAGCCGCCTGCCGTCCCTTGTGGCCTTATAGACCCGTGTGATCTCCGGCATACCGTGATCTTTCAGCCAGCGATCCATGATATCCAGATAGGCGTAGGTATGGGGATGCTCGCCGCC
>OICN01000702.1_pt1 | contig 10791 bp, 9 predicted proteins | sample 1581301 | NCBI WGS metagenome assembly OICN01 (sample SAMEA3882557, study PRJEB24775) | human gut metagenome | biome: human-associated habitat; feature: intestine environment; material: feces | place: Netherlands | collected 2009/2010
TGTCTTGCAAAGACCCGGACGAACCTGGCGTGACTCGATTGCATCGTAAAGAGCACGTTTGCAGTCGTCACCAACAAAGCGGATCAGACCTTCCTCAACGCCCTCTGCAAAGGACATATATTTCGCACCAGTCAGAACGTCTGTCTTCTGGATCTCTTCGTATACGATTGCAGCCGCATCGTCTGTCATCTGACATCCGTCCGGTCCGTATGCTTTATATCCGTTGTATTTTGCCGGGTTATGAGAAGCTGTTACCATAACACCTGCATTACAGTTATAATAACGTGTTGCAAATGAAAGTGCCGGTACAGGCATCAGTGCATCGTAGATTCTTACTTTGATCCCATTTGCTGCAAGTACACCTGCTGCTGTCTTGGCAAATACATCACTCTTTAAACGGCTGTCATAACTGATTGCTACAGTCTGTGTTCCGCCCTGTGTCTTTACCCAGTTAGCGAGTCCCTGTGTAGCCTGACGAACAACATAAATATTCATTCTGTTAGTACCTGCACCAATAATACCTCTAAGACCTGCAGTACCGAATTTTAAAGCTGTGTAGAAACGATCATAAATTTCATCTTCATTGTTTTTTATACTTTCAAGCTCAGCTGTAAGGTCCTTGTCTTCAACAGCATTTTCGAGCCATTCGTTATAAAGTTTTTTAATATCCATGATTATGCCCCCAACTTAAAATATTCACAAAATTATAGTTAATATCTGTGACAAGTCATTTTTACCTATCTTAATTCACTATACCATAAACTCTGAAAAAAAACAAGTTTTTTATTTTGTACATTTTAGGGAATGTGTTCTAAATTAAACTGTATAAAATTCTATTAACTGTATAATGAAATTGACTCATATTATTGGCTTTTCGTGATGAGGGACGGCGGTTATTCCGCAAAAACAACTGTGCTTTGCTTTTAATGTATATCTAAGCGTGCTGACTTTTGTTCTTTGTCAGAATTAAATTACGGCTCAACAAACGGCACATTAAAATACTCGGCAACTGATTTTGCAAGGTTTCTGCCGATTGCATTAATGTTGTCCCTAATCCATTGAGCTTCTTCGGGGTTATCGTGATATGCAACCTCAATCAATGCCGACGGTGATTTTGTCCGTCTGACTTCCGCAAGTGAGGTGGTGGGGATTATGTCAACATCGTTCGGTTCGGGATAAATATCTTTATAATTCTTTTGCAGAATTTCTGCAAAACGCTTGCCGTTACTGCCTGTCGGGTAGTAATAAATGTCAGCACCCGTGTATCTGCCTGCCGAACCTTCGGGAGCGGCATTGCTGTGAATTGCAAGGTGCAAATCGTGATTGCCCTTGTTTGAATCTGCAATTGCCTGGCTAAGCGTCATATCGGGATCGTTTCGCCTGAAATCAATTCCGCTTGCTTTCAAATAAGGCTCCATTGCGTCCGCAATAAGATTCATATAATATTCTTCATTTCCTCCGTCTACATACGGATTATACTCCTGTAATGACGGGGAAAGGTAAACTGAAGGCATAAAATCTCTCCTAAATTTAATCTCTTATCATTTTATTCGCAAAACCCGTGCCGTTGACAAATAATTTTCTTTTCAAAATTCAATTTGTATTGTATAATGATTACATATGATTTTGGTGAAAATGTTTGCAAGTGTATGATATCACAATTATTATGTGTGAGCAGATTGTAACCGCAGGCAGAATGTTAAGCGTAGGGGCGGATATTGTTCTTTTAAAGAACTATTATTTAATGTAAAAGCTTGCTTAATTACTTTATGAAATTATGAAACGGAGAAATTATTATGACTGATGAAATGAGAGCAAAAGTTGAGAAAGTTATGAAAAATCTTGAACGCAACAGGATGAAACCTTATTTTTGCGAAAACAGGGAAGAGGCGCAGGCACTTGTAAAAACACTCATTAAAAAGGGCGAAACAATTTCATGCGGCGGTTCAAAAACTCTGGACGAAACGGGAATTTATCAGATGATAAATTCGCCCGATTACAATTTTCTTGACCGTTCCGCACCCGGAATGACTCGTCCCGAGGTTGAAGAGGTTTACCGTCAGACTTTCAGGGCAGACACATTTTTTATGAGTACAAACGCTCTTACCGAAAACGGAGAGCTTTATAATGTTGACGGCAACTCAAACCGTGTTGCCGCACTTCTTTACGGTCCGAAAAGCGTTATCGTTGTATGCGGTATCAACAAAATCGTAAAGAATATTGACGAGGCAATCAAGAGAGTTAAGACAATTGCCGCTCCGCAGAATACAATCAGACTCGGCATTGAAACCCCCTGCGGAAAAACAGGCGAATGTGTTTCATTGAGAAAAGAAAATCCCGAGCTCTGTGACGGTTGTCACGGCGACACAAGAATCTGCTGTAACTATGTGGTATCTGCTCAGCAAAGACATATTGACAGAATTAAGGTTATTATCATCGGCGAAGAATATGGATATTGATTCTTTTAAAGAAAAAAGCCGCATCAAAAGACACGGCTTGGGAGAAATTCAGAATGTAATCATCTGCAATTGTTCTGACTTTTGTTCTGGCTGTTCTGCTGATTTTTATTCTGATTGCTGTTCTGATTCTTATTCTGGCTGTTCTGCTCGTTCTTGTTCTGATTGTTGTTCCGATTCTGATTGAAATTCATTTCAACACCTCCTTTACAAAACTATTATTAACCCGAAAAGGCTTGTTTATTCATGAATGATTTTTTATTGCGAATGAAATCACTTCTGGGTGATGAATTTGACGAATTTTTAAAATTTTACAACAGCGATGATTTTATAAAAGGACTTCGTGTCAACACCTTAAAATGTTCGCCCGAAAAGCTTTGTTCACTTCTTGATTTTGAACTGAAAAAGACTCCGTTTTGCGATGAGGGCTTCTATATTCCGTCCGATGTTAAGTCAATCGGCAACAATCCTCTGCACCATGCAGGAGCGTTCTATGTTCAGGAACCGTCTGCAACTTCGGCAGTTACAATGCTTGATGTTCATGAGGGCGATTATGTCCTTGATTTGTGTGCCGCTCCGGGCGGAAAAAGTACGCAAATCGGCGCTAAACTTAACGGAACAGGACTTTTGTGGAGCAATGAAATTGTAAGAAGCAGAGCGAATATTCTTTTATCGAACATTGAACGAATGGGTATTTCAAACGCAGTTGTATCAAACTGCCGTCCCGATGAACTTTGCAAAAGGCTTGAAAACCGCTTTGACAGAATCCTTGTTGACGCACCCTGCAGCGGTGAGGGAATGTTCCGCAAGAATGATGCGGAGCGTGAATGGAGCATTGAGCATGTAAAGAGTTGTGCCGCCCGTCAGCTTTTGATTCTTAACAGTGCAAAGGATGCCCTGAAAAACGGCGGATATATGGTTTATTCAACCTGTACTTTTTCAAAGGAAGAAAACGAGGGCGTAATTTCTCGGTTCCTTGCAGAAAATCCCGATTTTGAACTTGTTGATTCGGCAGACCTACGCTTGATTATGCGAGAAGAATTTTCCCGATGGACGGCGGAGAAGGACATTTTGCCGCCAAGCTTCACAAAAAGGGCGAGCCGTATTCTAATTATAATATTCCTAAAAAGAATAATAAAATTGACTCGAAAATTTTTGATTTCTATGACAGTATTTTTATCGACAGACCGTTCGGTGAAAATATTGAGGTTATAAAGGATAAAATTATAGTTCTTCCTCAGAATTATAATTTTAATATAAAAGGCTTGCAGATTCTCCGTGCGGGAGTTATTCTCGGCGAAATTGTCAAGAACAGAATCGAACCGCACCACAGTGCATTTACGGCAGCTAAAAAGGAAAACTGTAAATCCGCAGTTGATTTTGATGTGAACAGTAAAGAGATTTCAGCGTATCTTCACGGTGAGGAAATTGCCGTGTCACAGGATGTCAAAGGCTATACGGCTGTTTGCGTAAACGGAATCACAACAGGCTTTGGTAAAGCGTCAAATTCAAGACTGAAAAATAAATATCCGAAAGGGCTTCGCATATTAAGATGAAAAAATTATCAGATATAGGTACAATCAAAGATATACTTTCAAGACACGGTTTTACTTTTTCAAAGTCACTCGGTCAGAATTTCCTTATAAACCCGTCAGTTTGTCCGAGAATGGCAGAGCTTTCGGGTGCCGGAGAGGGAGTAGGCGTAATTGAAGTCGGTCCCGGAATAGGGGTTCTCACAACAGAGCTTTGCTCGCTTGCCGACAAGGTTGTTGCAGTTGAACTTGACAAGCGACTTCTTCCCGTTCTTGAAGAAACACTCTCAGAACACGACAATGTTAAAGTTGTAAACGATGACATTCTTAAAATTGACTTGCACAGGCTGATTGAAGAAGAATTTCAGGGTATGGATGTTGTTGTGTGCGCAAATCTTCCGTATTACATCACATCTCCCGTAATTATGAAATTGCTTGAGGACAGACTGCCGATTTGTGCAATCACGGTTATGGTTCAGAAAGAGGCGGCTCAGCGAATTTGTGCTGAGGTGGGTTCTCGTGCAAGCGGTGCGGTAACGGTATCGGTCAACTATTATGCAGAACCCGAAATGCTGTTTTCGGTTAGTGCCGGCTCGTTTATGCCTGCTCCAAAGGTTGATTCGGCTGTTTTAAGACTTAACATTCTCAAAGAGCCGCCTGTGAAGGTCGATGACGAAAAGAAGTTTTTTAAGGTTGTAAAAGCCGCATTTTCACAGCGAAGAAAAACACTTTCAAATTCTCTTGCATCGGGACTTTCTTTGCCAAAGGCAGAGGTCAACGCAATTCTTGATAATTCTTCCGTTCCTCTCAATGCAAGGGCGGAACAGCTTAAACTTGAAGATTTTGCAAACATTGCAAACAACCTTGGTGACTGATTATGAAAAGAAAAATGAACGGTCTTTACAAAACAGCTTTTATATTGATGCTTGTTGCCGCAGCACTTTTTATTGCCGCAACAATTGTTGCATATGCCCTTGAACGCCCGTATTTCTCAGCAGTTTTCTCATGCAGCGGAGCTTTTCTTGCATTTTTGGGCATAATATTTGCAACCTGCAGTAAACCCAAAAAACGCAAAAGACACCTTGTATCAGATGAAATTGCTGCCGAAAATGATGACGATGATGAGATTTCTGAAAATTCTGTTGACAATGAGGAATAAATTTGATAGAATGTCAGTAGATAAAGGGGAGTAGTTCGCAGATAATCTGTGATATGAATCGTCAGTACATACCGTTTTTCGGTATCGGTTATATCTTAAAGGACAAGACTTTTATTGTAGGGTGAGTTGCACCTTGCAATAAAGGTCTTTTTTATTTTCCTTTTTCAGTCTGTCTGTATTCTGCAATCCGAACGGAGGAGAAAATTATGAAAAATTGGTATCAGTTGACCGAGAGCGAAGCTCTTGACAAGCTCGGTGTCACACGCGAAGGACTTTCGTCACAACAGGCTGACAGCCTTCTTGAAAAACACGGAAAAAATGCCCTTGAAGAAAGCAAAAAGAAATCTGTTTTTCAGGTGTTTTTAAGTCAGTTTGCCGACCTTATGGTAATCATCCTTATCATTGCGGCAATCGTTTCAATGTTTTCGGGAAGTGTTGAAAGCACAATCGTAATTTTTGCGGTAATCACACTCAATGCTATTCTCGGCACGGTTCAGCATGTTAAGGCAGAAAAGTCACTTGAAAGCCTTAAATCGCTTTCGTCACCCTCGGCAAAGGTAATCCGTGACGGAAGAAAAATTGAAATTGATTCAGAAAACATCGTTCCCGGCGACATTGTTGTGCTTGAGGCAGGCGACCTTGTTGTTGCAGACGGAAGAATAATCAATAACTATTCATTACAAGTAAATGAGAGCTCGCTCACGGGTGAATCTACAAATATTGACAAAAGTGTGGAGACAATTGAAAAGGAAGTTCCGCTTGCCGACCGCACCGATATGGTCTTTTCGGGCAGCCTTGTAACATACGGCAGAGCAATTGTTGTTGTTACGGAAACAGGCATGAACACAGAAATCGGTAAAATCGCAACACTTATGAATCAGGCAAAGAGCAAGAAAACTCCCCTCCAGCTCAGCCTTGATAAATTTTCGAGCAGACTTGCCGTTATTATTATGGCAATTTGCGTAGTAGTTTTCGGGCTGAGTATGTTCAACGGAATGTCGGTTCTTAACTCTCTTATGTTTGCCGTTGCACTTGCAGTAGCCGCAATCCCCGAGGCGCTCGGCTCAATCGTTACAATTGTTCAGGCAATGGGTACGCAAAAAATGGCAAAAGAAAATGCCGTTATCAAGGATTTGAAGGCTGTTGAAAGCCTCGGCTGTGTGTCTGTAATCTGCTCCGATAAGACGGGTACGCTCACACAGAATAAAATGACTGTTCAGAAAATCTATGTGAACGGCGAAAGTATTCTTGAGGATCAGCTCGACCTTAATATTGAAAGCCACCGTCATCTCCTTTACGATATGGTTCTTAACAACGATTCGAGTATCGTTGACGGAAAGGGAATAGGCGACCCGACCGAGTACGCTTTGCTTGAAACATTTCAGCATATCGGACTTGACGAAAATGTGCTTAGGGATGTTCTTACAAGGGTTGAGGAGGTTCCGTTTGATTCCGACAGAAAGATGATGAGCACAAAGTACAAAATGCACGGTGTAAATCATATTCTCACAAAGGGTGCGCTTGATTCAATTCTTGACCGTTGTGTAAGTATCGCAACAAAAGACGGTATTCGTCCGATTACAGATGAAGATAAGGCTGAGATTTCAAGAGTTAACCGTGAATATTCCGAACAGGGACTCCGTGTTCTCACCTTTGCATATAAGGAATCTGATGAGGCTCTCACGGTTAACACAGAGAAGGATTATACATTCATCGGACTTGTTTCAATGATAGATCCTCCGAGAGAGGAGTCAAAACAGGCTGTTGCCGATGCAATCCGTGCAGGAATCAAGCCTGTTATGATTACGGGCGACCACAAAATCACAGCAAGTGCAATTGCAAAGCAGATTGGTATTTTCAATGACGGCGACATCGCAGTTACAGGTCTTGAGCTTGACGCAATGAGCGATAAGGAGCTTGACGAAAAAATTGAGAAAATTTCTGTTTATGCACGAGTTTCTCCCGAAAACAAAATCAGAATCGTTGAGGCTTGGCAAAGAAAAGGCAACATTGTTTCCATGACAGGTGACGGTGTAAACGATGCACCCGCTCTCAAAAAAGCTGATATTGGTGTTGCAATGGGTATCACAGGTACCGAAGTTTCAAAAGACGCCGCGTCTATGATTCTTCAGGATGATAACTTTGCTACAATTATCAAGGCGGTTGCAAACGGCCGAAATGTTTACCGCAACATTAAAAATGCAATTCTTTTCTTACTTTCGGGTAATATGGCAGGTATTTTTGCCGTGTTGTTCTGTTCAATTATGGCTCTGCCCGTACCGTTTGAGGCGGTTCACCTTCTGTTTATCAACCTTCTTACAGACTCACTTCCCGCAATTGCAATCGGTATGGAGAAGCCCGAAAAAGACTTGCTCAGGCAGAAACCCCGTGATCCGAAACAGGGAATCCTTACAAAAAGCTTTTCTGCTCTTATGCTCGGACAGGGCGCTTTGATTGCCGTTGTAACGCTCATTTCATTCTACATCGGACTTCAGACAAGTCCTGCCGTTGCAAGCACAATGGCATTTGCAACACTCACGCTTGCAAGACTGTTCCACGGCTTTAATTGCAGAAGTACACATTCAATCTTTAAACTCGGACTTTTTTCAAACACGGCAAGCATGGGCGCTTTCTTTATCGGAACATTCCTGCTCGCTTTTGTATTGTTTGTTCCGTTTATGCAGCCGCTTTTCAGCGTTACCGCACTCACAGGCGCACAGGCAGGCTTTATAGCCCTCCTCGCATTCATCCCGACATTTATAATTCAGTTTGTAAAAGTCATTGTTGAAAATGTGAGAAAGTAATAAATAATCAAATTCAGTCATAATTTTTGAATAATTATGACTGAAAATTATTTATTTTGAATTATTTTGACTGAAATTACAAAAATTCCTTGACAAAGTTTGAGAGGTTTCTTATAATTAAATCATAACATAATGTTTCGCAGGGTATTACAGGATATACAAAAATAAGATTAAGAAGGGTGACAGAAATTATGAACATTTGGCACGACATTTCTCCAAAGAGAATTACAAAAGACAAGTTTTATGCCGTAATCGAAATTTCAAAGGGCGGCAAAAACAAATATGAGCTTGACAAAGAAACAGGTATGCTCAAGCTTGACCGTGTGCTTTTTACATCAACTCACTATCCTGCAAACTACGGCTTTATTCCGAGAACCTTTGCAGATGACGGCGATCCGCTTGATGTTCTTGTTTTGTGCAGTGAAACAATTCAGCCGATGACACTCGTTGAATGCAAGCCAATCGGTGTTCTCAATATGGTTGATAATGACAGCTGTGACGAAAAAATTATCGCAGTTCCGGTAAACGATCCCAACTACAACTGCTACAGCGACATCAGCGAACTTCCAAAACATTATTTTGAAGAAATTCAGCACTTTTTCCAGGTTTACAAGACCCTTGAGGCTGACAAGGTTACTTCGGTAACCGAAACCGACGGTGTTGACAAGGCTAAAGAAATCATTGAAAAGGCTATCACAAGCTATATTCGTGATTTTCAGATGGCGTAAATTTATAAAGACCGCAAAACTAAAAGCTTTACCAAAAACGGTAAAGCTTTTTCTTTATTCTGATATTTAATTTAATTCTAAAAAGGAATATTATTATAATTCATTCCTGTATAATAAAAATCGCAGGTTAAAGTTTAAAATCCTTAGCCGAAAAATCTGTTTTAAAAACCGTGACATTCGGCATACGCAATAACGGGTCATACTTGAATGATCTGCATTTTCCGTTCTTGACCTGCTTAGATTTTTTGCAGAACATAATATCGTTTTCAATTCCGCTGTATTCGCAATATGAACAGTTGACAGGAATATTCTTGCCAAACAAACTTTTTTTCATAATCAACACCTCTGAATGTATATAGTATAGCATTAACTTGATTATGTTTCAAGCATAATATTTTGTCGGATTTTATTTATGAAAATCAGAAAGGAACGCTTATGAAATTTTCTTCAAAAACAATGAAGCTCAACAACATTGATACAGTACCGTATCTTACATATAATTCTTTGTCAGAAATAAATTTTATCAATCACGCATTCACAACCCGACTTGGTGGTGTGTCAACGGGTGAATTTACATCAATGAATATGGCATTCAACAGAGGTGACAATCCCGACAGCGTAACCGAAAATTACAAAAGATTCTGCAAAAGTGCAGGCTTCGATTATGAAAGCCTTGTTGCCTCGGCACAGGATCACCACACGGTTGTAAGAGCCGTAACATCTGCCGAAAAGGGCATAGGCATCTACAAGCCCCGTGATATGGAGAGCGTTGACGCTTTGATTACAAATGAAAAGGGAGTAACCCTTGTAACCTACTATGCCGACTGCACACCGCTGTTTTTTGTTGATACAAAGAATAAGGCAATCGGACTTGCCCATGCCGGATGGAGGGGAACTGTCGGCAGAATAGGGGAAAAGGTTGTTGAGAAAATGACTGAGCTTTACGGCACAAATCCGGCTGACATCAAAGCTGCAATCGGTCCCGCAATTTCAGTTTGTTGCTATGAGGTTGACTACCCATGTGCGGAACATTTTCTGAATCTTGCAGACCTTGACAGTTCAAAGTTTGTTTTTGAAAAAGGAAACGGAAAATATATGGTTGACCTCCTCGAAACCAACCGTCAGATTCTTACTGCTTCAGGTGTAAAGAATGAAAACATAACAGTTTCGGATGTCTGCACCAACTGCAACAGCGACCTCTTATGGAGTCACCGTGCCACCAAAGGTCACAGAGGCACAATGAGTGCATTTATGTGTATAAAATAAGAATAATATTTTTGTTTTTGCAAAACAAAAGACGGTTATTGACCGCCTTTATATATCTGAGTTTATCTTTCTGTTTTTTGCAAACCATACATCGTTTACCTCAAATTCTTTGCCGTTGAGGTAATTAAGAATACCTGCATCGGTTTCAAAATTGAATTTCAGCTTATAGCTGTAAAGCGCCTGATACTTAATGCTGTCGGGTGCTTTTTTGCCTTTGCCGTATTTTGTATCGCCCACAAGCGGATGACCGATTGATGCCATATGTGCTCTTATCTGATGAGTTCTACCTGTTAAAAGTTCAACCTCGGCAAGGCTGAATTTGCCGTTGAAGTCAAGAATTTCATATTTTGTCTTGATTTCTTTTGAACCCTCAACTTCATTTTTGAAAACAGTAACCTTGTTTTTACTTTCATTCTTGGTCATATAACCGTGAAGTGTGTCGCTGTCCTTTTTCGGCTTTCCGTATAAAAGGCAGAGATAGTATTTTTCAAGCTCTCTTGTTTTCATTTTTGCATTTAAAATTCGCAGACTGTCGGCATTTTTAGCCGCAATCACAATTCCGCCCGTGTTTCTGTCGATTCTGTTGACAAGTGCAGGTGCAAAGGCCTTTTCTTCATCGGGATTATATTCGCCTTTGTCATACAGGTAGTGCTGCACTCTTGCAACAAGTGAATCAAAGTGATAATTCTTGTCGGGATGAACGATTATGCCCGGCTTTTTATCTATAAGTATAAGGTTTTCATCCTCATAAACAATGTCAAAGGTTTTCGGTGCTTTCATGAACTCATAGCTTTTTTGCTCCGATGCCTCAAAAAATTCGTCCTTAATATAAAAGGTAAGCACATC
>OICN01000705.1_pt1 | contig 10784 bp, 16 predicted proteins | sample 1581301 | NCBI WGS metagenome assembly OICN01 (sample SAMEA3882557, study PRJEB24775) | human gut metagenome | biome: human-associated habitat; feature: intestine environment; material: feces | place: Netherlands | collected 2009/2010
GGATCTCTCCCCGCTACAATATGCATTTCGTCGGAGGCTTACTTTCATAATAGTACCGATATTAAATAAAACATCTCTCTTTAAATGCTTTTGTATGAGGGACTTTCCTGCCCTTTTTATGACCGTTTGCAAACCATAGCCGTGTCGCCTGTCTTATGTTCCCTATAGCCCTGTCTGGTGTACCAAATGCTATCCAATAAAGGTTTTGTACACCAGAGCCGTCTCTCCTGTACCTAATGCCATCCGAAGGCTCTTTGGTACACCTGTCCGCCTTTCTGTGTACCAAACCGCATTGACTGTTATGCATCGCTGAACACGGAACTTTTGCTGGCGGATAATTCTGTGTGGATTTCCTTCCTTTAGCGAATCAAAAAAAAGATTAATATGCCGAAAACCAGTACAATCACTAGCCCTATTAATATTCTAAGAAAAGGAATTCCATCGTAAGTCCGATCCACCTCCCTCTCGAAATCCGCCATCGTCTGGCAATCCGGCACTTGACGAATGTAACTGTGCCTATGAATATCCTGAGATCCAAGCACCCAAGTGTCATCGAGGGACATTTCCAATGTGTAATAGTTTATCTGCCCTGATGCCACCAAGTCAATGACGGCATATTTTGCAAGCGGAACACGTTTCGGATAGGGGAACGTCAGGCATATTCGCCTCTTCTCCTCCGATATCTTCTTCACCTCAGCCTTGATCTCCTCAAATGAGAAATCAGCCTTAGTCATCCCCTGTTTTTTCAGACAATTCTCCCACCATGGTACGTCCACCAATGCCTGACAAGGCAAGTTTCCTTTCACCACAGCATCAATCAGCGAGGGAATCCACCTGAACTGAAGCGTGTAAAGATCCATCTCAAAGTTGGCAGAACCATTTTCAGCCGCCCCTTCTTCCACAAGTTGTTCATCGCTCTTCTCTAAAACATCAGTATCTTCCATAATCAAATTGTCACTTATGAGACTTGAATTTTTTATAAGTCTCTGATTGTAAAATACTATTCCTCATTTCTTCACTCATGTCAATTTGATCTAAACGTTTAAAAAAAATATTCCTCCAGTCCTCATCCATTAGGTTTAAGAATTGAGCCGTCTGTTCATCTATCGAGGGTATTTCCAACTTTAGTGGCTGTGATAAAGTTTCTCTCCTTCGTTTTTTCAACTCTTCTGTCCTATGTTGCTCTTGCATCCGCTTCTCTTCAGTTTCTCGCCGCCGTATTTCCTCTTGCCTTCGGCGTTCTTCTTCACGTCTCTGTTGCTCTAGTTTTCTTTCTTTTTCCAACTGCTTTTTACGCTCCGCCTCCTTCCTTCGCTCTTCTTCTTGCCAACGCTGCTCCAAAATCCGTTGCTCTTTCAAGTACTCTTCCCTATTTGTCCCACACTTGTTGCAAATCTTGTATTGTGAAGAATAATAATGACCACACTTAGGGCAAACAACAAACAACTTGGTTCCGCAACAAGGACAATACTCCGAATCAGCCGGGATGACATTAGTGCAGTGATAACATATCATAAATTGTTCTACACCATTTCCAGCTCTACCTTGCTTATGTGTATAATTCGAGTCCTGTGCATTGCCGTAGCTATAACCAGAAGTGGGGTCGCTTCCTCCAGGATTTGTATTCGATGCAACATTTTTCGGGATGTCCGGAGCGTTATATCCCCCGGAATAGTTTCCCAATGCCGTTATCCTATCCGCATTGCAGTGTTGGCAATATGCCCCATAGCCAAACTCCTGACCACAAACATTACATTTCATCGTTCATCTCTAATTTTTGTTCAACTCATCTCATGCGTTGATAAGTATAAGACGTTGATGTAACAGTCTTTACATATTTGTGTCTGTCATAATCCATATCTTTGATGCTGTCGTATATCTGTCGCGGAGAATAATATTGTCCAGTATTCACACAGATTTCGATTGATAACTCATCTGTGGAATATTCCTTCATAATATTCGAGTCAAGAACCTGATCAACAAGTCTCCTGATGTTTTCCTGCAACCCCATATCCCTTTATGATCAACGTTGTTCACACAGTTTGTCGACTTCTTCTTTAATGACAAGCAGCTTCTGGTAGTCAGCCTTGCTCTCCTGAACCTGTTTGAAGAGTTTGTCAGCTAACACCATCTTCTCATCGTTACCGACAAAGCGGTCTGGATGTGCACGACGACATAGGTCGGAATATAATGCGTCAATCTCGCCTCGCATATTCAAGTTCGAGAAGAGGGTTGACATATTCAAGGGTTCTGATTTTATCTTCTTGGAGAGTTCTTCCAACTCCTTTTCCTCTTGAGTCTTCTTTCTGAATATCTTCCACATAGCACTACTTTCCGATTTGATTCATATTCGCTCTGATGGTGGCGAGGAGACCACCGAGGTGGACAAAATCATTGATTGCCCAATCCACATACCTGTCTGTCCTCAGATCTCTTATCACCAATGTGTCCCAATGAAGCACGTACATTCTTCTGACTATGTACTCATCGCAGAGGATTATCTTGCCTATCAGCAATATGTCATCAACTGATACTTCCGACCCTGCGCGCACACGGATTTCGAATCCGCTGGCGAAGAGCGGTGCTGAAAGTTCGTGCCGGTACTTCGGATCCTCATTGCCCCAGCATATTCCAGCCTCCAGCAATGAATCCACCCTCAAGTCCGTGAAGTTCAGCTTTGCATTCTCATTGAACTCATCAATGAACCTCTTTCTGGCCGCCGAATCCCTAACGAACCATTCTGTTATTTTTCTGAACCAACCCATAAATTGATAAAGTCAATTGTCGCTGTCCTCTAAAAACATAAGATTATTTGAAATATATTGTAATCAAGTAGTAACAGGCACTTTCATGCCACATTAATCTATTAACTTTTATGATTTTTTAGTGGACACTAATGAAAATGACTAATTAAAGGGAACATGATCTTAATATTGATGCTACAACTTTTTAGACCGATGAATTATTTCTAGATCAACAATTGGTAACGAAATGTCTTTTAACAGTCCGGAGGCATAAAATGTACAATATGATGAGTCTGCGCCTATGTCGTGTTGACTTGCTGCAAAAGGGCTTAATCTTTTGCTTATGATTCTTACGCTGATACCTTCATTCTGTAGATTATTATACAAAACTCTGGCTTTTACTCCTCTTATAGATAATTCATATATTGTTAGTTCTACCCTATTATAAACCGTAGAAATAAATAGGTGACCTTTGAACATATCTTTCAATAGAGAAAATTCGTTATGAGTCATAGTTGTGTGCCCATCTACAAGAAAATCTACAAAATCCTTAAATACTTTGATACGATGTTTATCATTTCCATCTGAAATAGATGAGATTAGAACAGTTGCATCTTGAGATGCTCTCTTGCAAGACTCTACAGTGATCTGTTCACTTGTGAAATCTGAAACCAAGTCATAAACTGTTTTTTCGTTGTAAGATATGGTGGCAAGGAACATATCATTTCCATTAGACTCGTGGGAATAACATAGCGATGATGTTAATAGGATTGAAATTACGACACTTGGGGCTTTTATATACAGATGCATAATTTAGTACTGATAGCTGATTTAAATTGGATAATACTGTTGATCTATATTGTATCACGATCTTTCCCTTTTATTAGAGGCTACTAACAAAGGGATTAATATAGTATTTGTATGGATTACTGTATGTGTCACGACATATCGCATATCCTTTGTATGATTTAATTGTGTCATAGATATTTTGCCATGTTACTAAATTGTCGGGAGTCCTTGCTGCTACTAATGATGCTCTTATGTCAGATATGGACAATTTATTTGGCCTATGCAAGTAAAGGACATCATAAATCTCGTAAATAGATACACGTCGCATATGCGTATGACTAAAACGCAAGTATTATCTCGCAACTCTCAAAATCAATCTCCCAATGTCCCCCGGCGGAACTTTCCCACTGGTACTTAGTACTCATACGATCCCACCAGGATTGGAAGTTGACCTTGGTCTCTCCCAAGTCCTTGACGACTTTCTCGTACAGATCATTATTGTCGGCCGTGACAATTCTGGCCAATTCCTCAAGACCGTTTCTGCGTTCAAACAGACGCTTGATCTCATCTCTTTCTTCCGGCAAAACTTGCCCTACTACTTTTCTTTCCATTCTTTTTTGATTTCAAAAGGATCCAAATAATTTATTTCTTTAATCTCTTCGTAAGAGGAGAAGATATTCGTGCATTTAGCTAACTCCATCTGCAATTCACGACTCGCGTTCCTTTCCAGATGCGCTATCACACATTGCTCGTGGCTTGGTGTGTTAATCTCCAGAGTTGCCTTTCTATTAAGCCAGACGCAGCGATGACATTGGAAAGCATCGCAGTGCCGGCAGATTGGAGCGTGGTCTAACCTGTAAAGTTGAGGATTTTTGATGTTCAGACCACTTTTTAGGTCACCAAGTGAACGGTCGCTGTCACATAAGTAAAATGCAGGACACGCATAGAACTTCCCGTCTGGAGCCAATGTTATAGATGTTTCTCCGGCACCGCAGTTGTTCATCTTCGTGAGCATAATACGATCTGTAAGAATATTACATTGCGGTACTTTACCTTGGGAATATAATTCCTTGATTTTTTCATTCAAGTGCTTTAACACATTCTCATATCTGGTAAAATCGTCCTTGTTAAATGACTCAATATCCGTTATGACAATATTCAATCGTCTCACATCTTCAAGAAGCAATGATACCTTATCATATCTGTCAAATAAGGTCTTTTTATCAATCCTCAGAATATAATAGACACCCTCCTTTAGAGTTAGGTTATCAACTTCGTCCAAATTGTTGAATACAACAGCGTTGGCATTCGCGCACTCTTTTGCAGGTTTGATTCTCACGCAATTAATGCTGTCGATAGCCTGATTATATTCATCGGGTATGGTATATGGCGGATAAACTATTTGGATATTAAAGTTTTCCGTCATACCAAATAGAATTCCACGCTTGAGTGTCTCCAAAGACATCAAGTGCCTACCTTCTTTAGGATTGGTATAATGGCAATATGACGTTGACGTGTCATCCAGTTGAATTACTAAATACTGTAGCATAGTCTTACTCTAGAAGATATAACTATTCTTCGCCTTCGGATGAATCTTCATCCAACTTCATATTAAGCTTCCTCCAATAGTAATTGTTGGCTCTGACCCTCGCCTTGTGCATTTTGCATATTGCGGTAGAACGTTGGAATATTGTCGGAGTGTCGGCCGCATCGTAATTTTCCCCTTGGCACCACGCGCAGCCTTCAGCCACTTCGCAATCAATGCATTCTTGTGTTGATTGGGTGCAACGGTCAAGTGTCAAGAACGGGCGAAGTTTATTCTTGTCGATTCCATCGTTCACATTGCCGATGACGATGGCTTTTTTATTCCTTAATGAATACTGTGCGAAACGTGTGCAGGGATAAAAGTTCCCTTCTGCATCAATCGCCAACATTTTCCCCGCGCCGCACCAATTCTGATTCTGTAGCTTACAATCCATTGGACGACCGATATTCTCGTTGAAGAATGAGCAGGAATAGTCCTTATAGTATTCTCCGTCAATAATGGAATCGGCAAGTTGCAACAATTGATCTTCAAAGAGTTTATCATCTCCATCTTTCCACACATCTTCAAACACACAGTTGATGTTCACTTCGTGTATGCCGAGAGAATATAGATGCAGAACACTTTCTTGAATATAAGGAATATCCGCACTGCTGATTGTCACCTTGGTGCCACCATTAGGAAATTGCTTTAGCCACAGAGGAATATTCCTGACCACATCATCGTATGATCCTTTTTCTGCCCCATCGCCTTTCCATATCCTGTTAAGATCGTGCTTGCGTTTTGTCCCGTCGATTGTTATCCCTATGCTCAAATGATTGTAATTCTTGCTGATGAAGCGTTGGACTTTCTCGGAATCATAGTTGATCCCATTCGTCGAGAAAGAAAAACGATAGGAGTTGAACCAATGATGATTCCTGCAATACATCTCTGTCTTGAGATAATCGCAAATCTGGTCGATCAAGTCTATTTCGAGGAAAGGTTCTCCACCGATAAAATCCCAGATGACGCTTTTCTCATCCATCTCCTCCTCGCAATCAAGAATATAATCAATAGCTTTTTTAGCCACATTCCAAGTCATCCGCTCGTTGGAATTTTTCCCGACGAGGTAGCAATACTTACAAGCAAGCTGGCAGTCTTTTGTGACTATGAATGTGATTGTCTTGGCTAGTCCGGCTTGCCATTGAGTTGAACGTTTCATACAGTCATTGATTTAGAACAATGACGCTGTTCCTGTGCATCCATAGCCGCAACTTGAGCCACACGAGCCGGAACAGGTGCCTGTGCATACCAGCTGGCAGGAATCTCCGCAGGTAGTAGTACATCTCGTCTGGCAGGTGTAGTAACATGCGCCTTGGCAAGTAGAGGAGCACGTGCCTTGGCAGGCTGTAGTGCATGAGTTTTGGCAGGTGAACAGACATTGGTTTTTACATTCTCCAGTACAATCACTTCCACAAGTTCCCCCGCATCCCCTTGCGCAAACTCCAGTGCAGGTGCTGGCGCATCCTTGACCGCAAGAACTGGCACATTGCTCTTTGCAAGAGGAGGTGCAGTCTCCAACGCATCCTCCCTTGCACTCTCCCTTGCAGTTCCCCATACAAGATGTTGTGCATAGCCCTGTGCAACTGCCAGGACAATAATCAGGAGATTCTTTGTCCCTATTCTTCATATTAGCACCAGCGCTAACAGCCGGGAAGGATAATGCTCCAATAATAGGCAGAATGCTTGCAAGTGCCTTTCTTAGAAAGAGTCGACGTGATACTTTCTCCATATTCCTTATGATTCCATTGTATTACCTCAATTCGTCTGCTGTAATCACAATACCTACCGCCACATCGTCAAACCAAATGTTATAGCATCTCCAATTATGCCTTAGTTTATATGGTTGTACTTTTATTGTAGCCGTTGCAGTTCGTTTGACAGCTATTCCTCCGTATGTTTTGTAGCCTTTTTCATTATAATCTCCTCCTATTGACCCCCAACTCAGTTTGTGTTGTTGTATTGCCTTTAGTTGACTTTTGATAGTAGGGTAATCATCTGTTACATAATACTCTACTATCCCGTTGTACACTAACCACTTTTTCGTTTTAAAGTGCTGTTTTATGTCTTGCTCTGAATATTCAGATGGATTTGAAATAAAAAACTTGAAAAAATACTCAGAAGGATGACAATCATAAGCATATAGGCAAAATCCATCAAATATACCTTTCGCATGAACCCCGCCGCTATACCCTCGCCAACCAGACCAATAACCGTCATAGTAATACTGTAATTGGAGAGGATTAGCTGATTGAGCTGTGGCGTTAAAAACAAACGCGATACAACAGATGAATGTTAAGACTAATGTTCGTGTTTTCATAAATTCATTATTTTGTTAATTACCTGTTCATATTCCTTTAGAAATTCATCATATCCTTTATCATAGTAATAAACCTTTTCAGATATCCAACCTTCCTTGTTTTTAACAAGCTGGTCATAATTGTTAATCCGGAATGTTCCCTTTTTGTCACTATTACCATTTACTTGGATATTCGTTGAAAGAACATCCATAAGTGGGCTTAACGGCCCATCGACAGCATCGTTAATTTCTTGTTTATCTACAACTATAACTTTGTGGCCTTTTCTAGTTTCAGTATAGTACGACAAAACACTGTTTATATGCTCGTCATGAAACGAGTAGCCTATAATTACGATTGCATCACTTTTGTAGATGTCATCTACCGCCTTTTGATAGAGCCTATTGAATGGCGCATTTTTCATTGTAGTCTCTTTTGTTTGCCCAGAGACTATGAATGTGTTAAAGTCAATAGTGTTCACACCGTGCTGGCCAACAGATGTCTGTTTGGGAGGATAGCTCTCTTTTAAAGATCGCCAACGATCCGCTTCGGCTTCATCGTACGAACTATTGTAGATTAGACGACGACCATTGTATTTGTGATTGAATAATATGGAACCATGGGGAAAGACGATTGAATTTGAGGCTTTTGTTAATTTTTCCAAATCCAATTCATAGCCATCAGAAGCTTCTTTTGTGAATCCATTACAAAAAGATGGACTTGGATAGTCCTTGCTATTTATAGCATTCTGCGTTCTATCTAGAACATAATCGTAATTGAATGAGATTATTGACACGTTGTTTGACTTACTCACAAGGAATTTTATGAATTCACCTTGCTTTGTAAGCAACTCGGAATCTAAACCATTTTTAAGACTACTTGATATTGCATCGGCTATAATCTCTCGTGCCAGAAATGGGATTATGGCGTAGCAATTTCGGCTTCCACCTTTGTCTTTATTACTACGTCTGATTATATTGACTTCTTTATTAAACAATGACTTCTTATTATTGGTATAATATCCACATACTTTATCGATTATTTCAATTATATGTTCAAAATTAGTCTCTTTTCTTGTTTGTGACAGTATACCCCTTACTATGCGACGGATATCGCGCTTGGATACGTTGATAGCTGACGGAACTCTAGAAATGATTCCCGTCCAATTATCCCAACGTCGTAGTTCTTTAGTAAGGAATGAACTTGTTAAAGATGGAACAAATGGGATACTTGCGCCAGCTCCTATTATTAATGCAAGTTTCATTTGGCTATAAGATATCCGCTCCAAAATTGATAAACGACTCTATGCTTGGCCGATCATTATCAAAATTATAACCAGCACCGCTAAGTTTTTCTTCGAGTTTGTCTTTCCACTCTTTCTTGTAACTATCTTCATTTACTTGTTGTACCAAGAGACCTAGCCTACTCATATCTGTGTCTATATAATATAACATTGTGACCCCAGCAATGATTATGTTCACAAACAAAAAGAAAGTGTGGAGCCCGTTTCGTCGCTTATCTTCAAGAAGGTTGTGGTAGAACCTGAAAGTAAATAAACGGAAACAATCCCCACACCTGTATCGTTGGGTGTTGAATACACGCAAACGAATACAGATGAACGGTGCTGTCGTTTATCCTTACTTTCATTGAAAACTACCACATTTTCTTGAAAGGATAGTGCGAAAACACTTTCATCAATATGTCCGTTCCAGATCATAGGGTCTGAAACGTTGTAAAGGTAGTGATATTTTCGGACTTTCAGCACTTTTTTTGAGGATTGTTTCCGTGGATATATTCATTAATGCCTTCCTCCTGTCGTTTAGGATGGCTCTTCCTCTCTTGTGGGCGGCACTTAGAGAGGAGGTGTCGGTGTTCTGTTAAGCGACTGTCTGACGTTTTCAAATACTGGTTGCAATATTACAAGTATATTCCCGCCGAATCAAGTTCATATCGGTTCATTTTTGGGAAGGTGGGTGGATTGATCATTAAGCGCTCCGCCTCTCGTCCTTGATGCTTTGAACGGAGGGACGGCCTGGCGGTGTTCCGCTTTGCGAGTTGTGCTCATATTCATTCCCATTGTCTTGTGCTTTTACCGTTAATGTCGCATTTCCGGAAAGGTAAACCGGAAATTTGAGGAAAGATGATATGGCAAAACTGACAGAATACGCAAAATGCGCTGTCTGGCAATTTTGTCCATTCTCTTTAATTGTGAGATATTCTTTTTCGGCTTTATGCACTTTAGGCTTGCTCCGAATCCCTTCGGTAACACTTTCGGCCTCTTTTGTTCCTCAAGAGTGCAGCCTGCACTCTTGGGAAACGTTTCCCCAACTTTATGTCTCCCGAGGGGTGCGTCCGGACAATCAAGGGCGGCCTTATTAACCATTTTCGCATCCGAGAGGCTATCCGGCATGCGCACGAATACTTCTTCCGCACTTTTGGGATGCATATACGCCTCTTTTCGTTCCCCGAGAGTGTCGGATGGCGCTTTTGAGTAACGTTTGTCCTCATTTTTGTCTCTGAAAAGCTTGACAGTGAAAGGCTATGGCATTCATTAATGTCAGCGATGACCGGATCCTGGCTTCATAAATTCTTGTAAAATCCAAATTAAGAGCCTATTTTTGTAGAAAAGTTACAAAATTACAGAGGATATGCTCCTGAGAATAGAATTAGAGAATTTTTTCTCAATCAAAAACAGAATTTGTCTTGATTTCATTGCGGCCAAAAGTAATTCCGCACAGGCACGTGATCTCGCTTATAATGTCATTGATTGGAATGGTACAAAAGTCTTGAAGTCCATCGGCCTTTTCGGACCTAATGCGTCAGGAAAGTCCAACATTTTGAAGGCAATCACTTTTTGCTGCGGGATGATTCTAGAGTCCCATCTGCATAATGAAGGGGTGATATTCAATTTTATGCCATTCAAGTTTGATGGTTATGATAAGAAACCGAGTGAGTTTTTGATTGACTTTGTGTGTGGGGGAATTGAGTACGAGTACTCTTTTGCATTGACACGCAATGAGGTGATAAGAGAAAGCCTTTATTATTACCCCAAAGGAAAAAGAGCGAAAATCTTTACTCGCGATGAAGGTTCAGACAAAGTTTACACATTCACGGCAGGAATCATCTTGAAACCGAACGATGTGGCGGTGAACACAAGCCGTAAGAATTTATTCTTGAGCCGGGCAAGTTCAATGAACAGAGACCTGGCGCAGCGGTTGTACCGCTACTTCTTGAAAACATTCTTGTTGGGAATGGTGGATCTGAACAACGTCTCTGCAGTAGAAGAGAACTTTAACGCATATAAGAAGGTCATATTAAAGGCTCTGGCAATTTGTGATACAGACATAACCGACATAAGGGTCAGGCACGAGC
>OICN01000709.1_pt1 | contig 10719 bp, 9 predicted proteins | sample 1581301 | NCBI WGS metagenome assembly OICN01 (sample SAMEA3882557, study PRJEB24775) | human gut metagenome | biome: human-associated habitat; feature: intestine environment; material: feces | place: Netherlands | collected 2009/2010
GGGTGTAAGGAATCCCGTGTCTGTTGCACAGTCTGGCGACCTCCGGGTTCAGAGACGGTGAAACGATGAAGTTCGCGCCCATCTGAATGTATAGAGCTGCCGTTGGAGTGTCCAGAATGGTTCCCGCACCGAGGATAAGCCCGGGGCACTCGGCCAAAACGAACTTGGACAACTCCTTGAAAACCTCGATCGCGAAGTCTCCGCGGTTTGTGAACTCAAAGGCCCTGATGCCGCCTTCATAGCAGGCCTTGACAACGTTTTGGGCGATTTCCACATTATTGTTGAAGAAGACCGGGACTATTCCCGTCTCTTTCATCGCCGTCAAGGTCTCAAGCTTTCTGTATTTTGACATATCCGTAAAATTATCTTGACACGCGGCCTGAGCCGTTTCCTTTCATAAGATTCTCCACTTCCTTGACGCTGACCTGGTTGAAGTCACCGAAAATGGTGTGCTTCAGCGCAGATGCCGCCGCGGCGAAGTCAATCGCCTGCTGGTCATCCTTGTAGGTCAGGAGGCCATAGATGAGTCCGCCCATAAACGAGTCTCCTCCGCCGACACGGTCAACGATGTGTGTGATGTCATAGCGGCGGGACTGGAAGAGTCTCTCTCCATTGAATATTACCCCGCCCCAGGTATTGTGGTTGGCGTTGATCGAGCCGCGCAGGGTGATGGCCACCTTCTTGCAGCGCGGGAACCTTGCCATAAGCTGTCTGCAGACGCTCTCAAAACGACTCTGGTCAATGGCTCCATCCGTCTGTTCGGCGTTGAATCCCTCCGGCTTGATACCGAACTCCTTCTCGGCGTCCTCCTCGTTGCCAAGGATGAGGTCGCAGCCTTCCACGAGGGCCGGCATAACCTCAGCCGCGGTCTTGCCATATTTCCAAAGGTTCTTCCTGTAGTTGAGGTCGCAGGACACGAATATTCCAAGTCTGTTCGCGGCCTTTACCGCCTCAAGGCAGACATCCGCCGCACTCTGGCTGATCGCCGGAGTGATACCGGTCCAATGGAACCAGTCCGCTCCCTCGAAGACCTTCTCCCAATCGATCATTCCCGGCTGGATGGTTGAGATTGATGAATATGCACGGTCGTAAACTACCTTGCTTGGACGTGCCACTGCACCGGTCTCAAGGAAATATATTCCCAGGCGCTCTCCGCCGAAGACGCAGTGCTTCGTGCCTACCCCGTAGGAGTGAAGGTCGCGGATGCAGCTTCGCGCTATGTCGTTATCGGGGAATCTGGTGACGAATTCCGTGTCTATTCCGAAATTGGCCAGAGACACGGCCACATTGGCCTCACCGCCTCCGAAAGTGGCCTCGAATTGTTTTGCCTGCGAGAATCTCAGGTAGCCCGGGGTGGAGAGCCTGAGCATGATCTCGCCGAATGTGATTACTTTTGCCATTATCGTTCGTTGTTATTTTCTGGTGTGTAAATGTAGATGTTGTGGATCTCCCGGTCGTAGCCTGGGTAAAAGCCCTTCGGCATGCCGAGGATGATCCTTGCGCCTCTGTTGGACATCACGATGAGATTACCGTTCTTGGGATTCATCGTAAGCCCCTCTATCTCACCGGTCAGGATGAAATCGTCCATCGTGCGGAACAACGTTACCTCACCTGTCTCCAGATCTACCTTGTAAAGGTTGTCAGGCTCGTCTTTCTCGGCGTCACCGTCATCGCAGGAGACGAGCATCTGCCCGTCCACGCAGTAGATACCCTGCTGGAGTCTCGGGGCGGGGGAGAGTGTCAGATTCCTGAGGTACTTCCCGGTCTTGAGGTCGTAGCAGTAAAGTTCCGAGCCTTGTACCCAGTCGGCCATCCAGACCTCCTTGCGGTCACGGTCAACGGTGAGGCCGCAGCATTCGACCTGGCCGGATTCCGGAACCCAAGGGATTGAACGCTTATATTCAAGGGTCTTCGCATCGTAGATGGCGGTCTGGATGTTCTTGCCGACACCGTCAAGGAAATATTCGCAACCGGCGAAGATCTCTCCGTCATATTCGTCGATGTCGCCGATGTGGTTGCATTCCAGTTGAAGGTCTTTGAACGGGGCTTCGTTCCTGGCGACCAGATTGCCCTCCATATCATATTTATAGAGTGCGGTGGATCCGGAAACATAGTAGAAATCCCCGTCGGTGGCGACCCCCTGGCGGCCTTCGACCTCCAGCACGTGATCCAGTTTGAAGTCGCTGTCAAGAACGGAAACAGCCCTCCCGCACGAAACGCACAGGAAGGCCATTACACCGATTATTAGTTTGCCTCTCATTTAGAAAATGTTCTTCATCTTGTCGAACAACGCCTTGTCGTCACGGGAAGGATCCGGGGTGAACGAACGGCTTGTCCTCATATTCTCCAGGGCGTTCCTCTCAACAGAGGAGAGTCTCTTTGGAATCCAGACCAGAATCTTCACGTAGAGGTCTCCTGTTCCGCTTCCGTACCCGCTCACGGCAGGGAGTCCCTTTCCGCGAAGCTTCATCACGGTGCCGGATTGGGTGCCGGGATCGACTTTCACTTTGTATGACCCATCCAGACAAGGTACCGTGATCTCGGTTCCCAAGATGGCGTCGGTAACGGAAATCACTGTAGAATAAAACAGGTTCTTGCCGTCGCGTTTCAATGATGAGTGAGGAATCTCCTCGATGATAACGAGCAGGTCACCGTTCACACCGTTGTGAGGGGCGGCGTGCCCTTCGCCTCTGATTGTCAGTTGCATACCATCCTCGACACCCACCGGGATCTTGACCTTCACGGTCTCGCGTCTGCGGACTAAACCAGTGCCGCCACAGGTACGGCAAGGATTGCTGATGACTTTCCCTTCGCCGCCGCATTGCGGGCAGGTTGAATATGTCACCGTCCTTCCGAACAGCGAGTTGACCACACGCTGTGTCTGTCCTGTGCCGTTGCAGGTCGGGCAGGTCTTGACATCGGAAGCGTTCTTGGTTCCGCGTCCTCCGCAGTCAGGACAAGGTCTGTTGCGCTCGATTGTGATCTCTTTCTCCGCTCCGCTGGCGATCTCCTCAAGGGTAAGACGAATCCTTGTACGGATGTCACGGCCTTTCATAACCCTTTGCTGCTGAGTGCGTCCCTGACCTCCGCCGAATCCACCGAAGCCGGTGAATCCGCTGAAGCCTCCTCCGAACAGGTCGTTCAGGATGTCGTTCAGGTTTCCGAACCCTCCGCTGAAGTCCGGCCCAGACTGGCCGTCCACACCAGCGAATCCGAACTGGTCATATTTTGCCTTTTTGTCAGGGTCGCTGAGCACTGAATATGCCTCCGAAGCTTCCTTGAATTTCTCCTCGGCGGTCTTCTTCTCAGCCTCGGTGCCGTCCACCCAACGGTCAGGATGCCACTTCATCGCGGCAGCCCTGTAGGCTTTCTTTATCTCATCGGCGCTGGCTGTCTTCGCGACCCCCAACACCTCGTAGTAATCTCTTTTTTCTGCCATATTCGTCTATCTCCTATATTCCGACAACAACCTTGGCGTAGCGGATGACCTTTCCGGAAAGGGTGTAGCCCGTCTGGACGACATCATACACCAAGCCTTTCTTGTCTTCCTCCGGAACCGGGAACTGGGCCACAGCCTCGTGGAAGTCCGTATCGAACTTCTCGCCCTTGGCCTTGATCACCTCAAGTCCCTTGGTTTTAAGATATCCCATCAGTTTGTTGAATATCAACGCTGTGCCTTCCTTGGCCACTTCATCGGCCGAGTTCTCCTCCAGCATCTTCATCGCCCTCTCGCAGTCATCCAGCACCGGAAGCAGACCCTTGATCGTGTCAGCCGCCGCTGACGAGACAAGCTCAAGCTTTGCCTCCGCGGAATGTCTGCGGAAGTTCTCGAAATCGGCCATCAGGCGGATGTAGTCATCCTTCTCCTTTGCCACGCTGGCCTTAAGCTCCTCGTTTTCTTTCAGAAGAGTGTTGAGTTTCTGCTCAATCTTCTTGGCCTCCTCGTCAACCTCCGGAGCCTCTTCCTTGCCTTTCTGCTCGTTTCCGGCTTTGTTTTCCGCCGATTCGGCAGTCTTGCCGGCCTGCTTAGGCTCTTCCTGCTCTTTATTATTTACTTCCTTGTTCTTTTTGCTCATATCTGATACTCCTTATAATCAAAACAATCCACGCTCTGGACAGTCACCGGACCATCCAAAGCGACTGCAAAGGTATCAAATTATCTGCCAATTACATAATCGCTGACATAATGTCAGACCATATTTATGTTGCGAATTAGCGTTACCATTGTTAACTTTGTCAAGCCAGGTTCTGACGAAGGAATGACTTAGGCTACAAGTCTTCCGGACCGAAAGAACATCCAAATGTTAAAGAACAGACAATGAGCGCATTCATCAACGAAAACTTTATGCTGTCCAATGAGACGGCACGTCAGTTGTTCCACGGCGAGGCCGAGAAACTGCCGATAATAGACTATCACTGCCATCTTTCACCACGGGAGATCGCCGAGAATATCCGGTTCCGCGACATCACGCAGCTTTGGCTGGTGGACGGCCACAGCGGCGACCACTACAAATGGCGCGCGATGAGGGCGAACGGAGTGCCGGAGGAATATATCACCGGAGACAAGTCCTCTTGGGAGAAGTTCGAGAAATGGGCGGCGACAATGCCTTACCTGATGCGTAATCCGCTTTACCACTGGTCGCATTTGGAACTGAGCCGTGTTTTCGGAATAGACAAAATCCTGAAGCCGGAGACAGCCCGTGAGATCTTCGAAGAGTGCAACGCCAAGCTGGCTACTCCGGAGTTCCGCGGCCAGGCGCTTATCCGCAAGTTCAACGTGGAGGTGGTCTGCACGACCGATGACCCGGCGGATGACCTGCGTTGGCACAAACAGATCGCGGAACACCCGTTCGGCACCAAAGTGCTGCCTACCTGGAGGCCTGACAAGGTGATGGGAATCGAGGATGTCAAGTCATTAAATGAATATCTTGGCAGACTCTCCGAGGCTGCCGGAATCGAGATACGGTCATATTCATCATTGATCGAGGCCCTTCGCAAGCGTCACGACTTCTTCGGGTCGATGGGCTGCCGCCTTTCGGACCACGGTCTCGACACATTCTATGCTGAGGAATATGATGAAAGCGAGATTGAAAGAATATTCAAAACCACCCTTTCAGGAATGCCTGTTGATGAATATGACGCTGTCAAGTACAAGAGTGCCGTCCTGTACGACCTTGCCGTGATGGACGCGGAGTCCGGGTGGACGCAGCAGTTCCACGTAGGGCCTCTGCGCAACAACTGTACGAGGCTATTCAATGGTGTCGGACCTGACGCAGGTTGTGATTCGATGAATGACAAGCCAATAGCCGTGGCCGGAAACAGATTCTTCGATGTCTTGGACATGACCGGCAACCTTGCGAAGACCATTCTCTATTGCCTCAATCCGAAGGACAATGAGGTGATGACCACGATGGCGTACAATTTCAACGACGGCACGGTTCCCGGCAAGATGCAGTTCGGCTCCGGCTGGTGGTTCCTCGATCAGGAGAATGGAATGCGCCGTCAGATGGACACCTTGTCCTCTCTCGGCCTCCTCAGCCGTTTTGTTGGAATGCTGACCGACTCCCGCAGCTTTATCAGCTACCCGCGCCACGAATATTTCCGCCGCATTCTCTGCGACATCATCGGCACCGATGTCGAGGCCGGCAAGATTCCGGCATCCGAGATTGACATTGTCGCCCGTATGGTCCGCGACATCTCCTACAACAACGCCCGGAACTATTTCGGTTTCTGATGCTCCTCCGGGCTATCCGAAAATGTCGTTCAGGACAGCGGCAAGCCGCAGGCCGCCGCGTAGAAGCTGGACTTCCACCGTCCCGGTCCATTCGCCCACGTAGTCATAGGACAGTTTTGAGCCGACAGGAGTCGAGGCGTAGATTGTCCTGCAGATCCCGTAGGTCTCCTCTCCCCAGGATTCAGGAGTCCCTTCCGCCATCTTTCTGTTCTCGGCCCGAGGGTTGGTGTCAATCTGCTCGGCCCATTCCGAATATGTCCATTTGTGGGCGCTCTCGATGATTCCGGTGTCCCAGATGGAATGAAGGTTCGTACCGTTGTTGAAGAATTGCACCTGCCATCTGTTGCCGCCGCGGTCCGACCTGTGTCCCATGTGCATCGGACAATGCAGGTCGCCCATAAGGTGGACCAGGAACTTCAATGAGAGCGCCTGCTCCTCCTTGTCAAGCTTCCCGCTTTTCAACGCCGCTATCTGCTCGTTGACGGCGCGGACGACATCGCCGTTCTCGTTAAGGGGAGCTCCGCTGAAAGTCTCGCCCTCGTCAGTGTTCCTGTAATGCCACGAGCTGGTGTACCGGTATTCAGGAGTGTGGCTGGCATTGTCCATCCAATTCGCCCAGTACACAATGGTCTTCCCGTCAAGTATTTCGTCAATCTTCCTTGCCGCCTTTCGGGTAAGATGCCGCTGCGCGACAGCGCAAGTGACATCATGCCCCTTCTGCCCCCAGCAGAACCCGTCGACAGACACCGCAAAAAGACCCGCCACCAGCAGTGCCATCATCAGAATCCTATTCGTAAACCTCATATTCTCAATTATTTAATTTTCGTGAATATTCAACATCCCTATTCGCTTTTCCATCCCCGCACATGACGGGAAGGCCTCCAGCCGCATCGCCTTCTCCGTTGGGACTGCAAACTTACACAAAAAACGTGATTCTTCTCCCCTCCGCGCAAAAGAAATCCCGCTTGAGGATGAATGCTGACGGGAATGTTGGTGGAAAAACTCTTCGGTCTATCTCTGAGAACTACTGCGTGGCGCGAATATTTTGTGCGGCCGCTCGCCAATGCCGGATGTGGCTCTGGGCTGAAACACCGACCGCGGCCACCAGAGCCGCGATCAATGACAAGTCGTACTTTCTAAACGTCAGTACATCAGATGTTTTTTGCTATTGTTCCTCCATCCGGCCTCGCTCTTGTAGTCAGTAAAATAAATCACAATGTCGGCCTCGCTCTTGTAGTTCACGAAAAACAACTTCTTTTTCGCCTCGCTCTTGTATTTAACAAAAAACCAAAGCCCCTTGTTGCCCTCGGCCTCGCTCTTGTACTTGCATTTGTAGACGACAAGATCCGCCTCGGACTTGTATTTGGTGACATGGACTTTCACGTCCGCCTCGCTTTTGTACTGACATGAATACACGGTCTGCGCCTTGGCGCCGATGCCGAAAGCCATAAGGGCTACGATGATGGTGATGATGTATTTATTCATATTCTTTGGTTGTTAGTTTTCTTCCGAAAGTAGGGTTCTCTTGTCGTCATAAGCCGGAATGACCCTCGCCAGGGAAGGATTTCCGGTCTCCTTTCCATCGTGTACTCCTGATGGATCTGGTTCATAATCACGTCAAAGATATGAAATTACTCTGAAAACACAAACAAAAATACGTAATGATTCTCTTCGGATGCTTCGGATGTTCCGGAGCTTCGGATGTTCCAAGGCCTTCGGCGGCTATCGCAGATGGCCGCTGCATCTTACAAATCACGTTCATGCCAATGTGCCTTAGAGCGTTGCCTATTAATGAATATGTTGAAAAACTCAGAGGATTTACCACGAGTTATTCAGCATATTCATTGTTTTACCGCCTTCCGCTGCCACTTCGGCTGAACGTGTTTTGTGAAATTACTTCAAGATGCGGACGGAGGCTGGGAAGATTTTGAGGGGCAGAAGAGCGAATATTCGGCGATTAATCGCTAATTTTGCAGGCGGCAGGAAAGCGGGGCTGGTTGTTTTAGAAGATTTTGTTGACGGTTACATTTTACTACGAATATGCCAAGTTACCTTCAGATAGAGAACATCTCCAAGTCATACGGGCCGAAAGTCCTGTTTGAGCACATCGGCTTCAACATCAACGAGGGCGACAAGATCGCCCTGATCGCCCCGAACGGCACCGGTAAGACCAGCCTTCTGCGCATTCTGGCCGGCAAGGACAGCTCCGACTCCGGCGGCAAGATCATATTCCTCAAGGACATCCGCATCGCGTTCCTTGAGCAGGAGTATGAATATGATCCCGAATCCACCGTGTGGGATCAGATTATGCGGGACAGCGAACAGTGGACGAAGAATCTTGATCCTGAACATCTTGCTGAATATGAACAGCGCGTCCGCCGCCTTCTGACCTCCTTCGGGATGTCTGAATATGACCGTAAGATGAAGGTGCTTTCGGGCGGGGAAATCAAGCGTGCCGCCATCATCGTGATGCTTGCCAGCGAGGCGGACTTCTTCGTGATGGACGAGCCGACCAACCATCTGGACATCGACGGCATCGAGTTTCTGGAGAACTATCTGTCTCACGCCCGATGCACGCTTCTGATGGTGACCCATGACCGTTATTTTCTGGATTCCGTGGCTAACACCGTGATGGAGATGGATCACGGAGCCGTATATATTTATAAAGGCGACTATCAGAACTATCTGGAGAAGAGGCAGGAACGCATCGAAAACTACAATGCCGAGACGGACAAGATCAAGAATCTTCTGCGCCGTGAGCTGGAATGGATGCACGCCAGTCCGTGCGCCAGGACCGGCAAGGCCAAGTACCGCAAGAACGCTTTCTACGAGCTGAAGGACAGGGCCGAGCAGGTTTACAGGACCGACAGCGTGAGCCTCGGCGAGATGGGGCCTGCCTCCAGGCTCGGAACCAAGATCATCAACTGCAAGGATGTCAGTTTCTACTATGGCGGAGACTGCTACCTTAGCCATTTCACGTACAACTTCCAGCGCTACGAGAAGGTCGGCATCGTCGGCAAGAACGGTGTCGGCAAGACCACGTTCATCAATCTTCTGATCGGGAATATGGATCAGTCGGATTCTGGTTCTTCCACGGTTGGTGAGCCTGGCCGAACCACGGTAGGTGAGCTTTGTAGAACCACCGGCGTGATCGAGAGGGGAGAGTCTCTGAAGATCGGCTACTACCGCCAGAGCGGAATGCAGTTCGATGAGAACCAGACTGTTCTGGAGACCGTGAACGACACTCATCTGTTGAGCCAGTTCCTCTTCCCGCACGATATGCTGAACAACCGCATCAGCAAGCTTTCCGGAGGAGAGAAACGCCGCCTCTACCTGCTGACCATCCTGATGAGGCAGCCGAACCTGCTGATAATGGACGAGCCGACGAACGATCTGGACATCGTGACCATAAATATTCTTGAAGAGTATCTGAAAGAGTTCAAGGGCACTTTGATCCTTGTCTCCCACGACCGTCATTTTCTGGACCGCTTGGTGGACCATCTGTTTGTCTTATGCGGCGATGGTGAGGTCAAGGACTTCATCGGCAGCTACAGCCAGTATCGTGAGTTCATCAAGGACTATGAGGCCGAGAAACGCGCCAAGGCCCGTGAGGAGGAACGTGCCTCTAAGTCCGCCGCTGTTGCCGGCTCACTTTCAGCCTCGTCTCCGCTTGACGCCGGTGCTTCATCCAAGCCTTCCCGTCCCGATGCTCCCCGCAAGCTAAGCTATAAGGAACAGCGTGAGCTTGAGCAACTTGAGAAAGACATCGAGTCCCTCACCGCCGAGAAGTCCGACCTGGAGTCCAAGATGAATGGCGGCCTCACCGACCCCGCCGAGCTCCAGAAGGTCACCACCCGTTTCGCTGAGGTCTCCTCGGAACTCGACACCAAGGAAACCCGCTGGCTTGAGCTCTCCGTCTGACATCTCCTGTACCTACAAATCGAAAGAGTCGTGCAAGGGACTTGCTGGCTTGTGCCCTCCATCTGTCACTTTCTGCACCATCCTCAATAGAATCAGGCTATGGAGGCGTGAATTGTAATGTGTTGTAAATGAATATGTTCGTAAAGGCTGCCCTCTGAAAATGACCGGCAGCCTTTCGTAACTCGCACTGAATCAATGGGTGTGATTCCACATTATGATTGTGAAGAAGACTGTGACTACTTGGTCAACAATCGAATCAATGTTGACTTTACGCTAACTCGTCGGCCAGATTATCAACTTGTTCCTTTGTAAGTCCGCAGAAAAGACCTGCGGCGGTTGTAGAGCCTGAACGTGACACACCGGGAAACAGAGCCACGCACTGCATTGCGCCTATTGCAACGGCATCTGCGACCTTCATCTTATCGCCTGTTTTGTTGCCTTTTATGCACTTATCAGACATAAAGAGAAGAATTGCGGTAAAGATAAAGGCAAAGCCCTCAAAAATAATGTCATTGTCGCCCTCAAAGCCTGTAAAGAAGTCTTTGAAGAAGTAAACCGGTACAAGCATAGCGGTGGAAATTATGACCATAAACATCATACGTCTGTTTGCGTTCATATTCTTCCACGAAAATTTACCTGTGAAAATATCCTTTATAGTAAGGAAAAATTCCTTTATCATTCCCCAGATAGTAGGAAAAAATGCTATAAAAACTGCCAGAAGTGTTCCTAAATGCAGTACAACGGAGGTTATAAGGGTGTTTTCTCCGATATTCATAAAATGCTGGGCAACAGACAGATGGCCTGAGCTTGAAACGGGAAGAAACTCCGTAAGTCCCTGTATAATGCCCTGAATGATTATGCTTATGTAATCCATTTTCTTTTGTTCCTTTCGGATTATTTCGTATTGTTTATTTAATATATATGTATGGTCATATCCTTTTCCGAAATTCAGTGCTTCGAAATCTTCATCGATACGTTCGCCCACTTCGTGTGGAGTACGGAAGTCCATCGGAGTTCCTTCTACTTTTTCTTTCGGACCATAAGGTATAGCCGTTTCGTCGGTC
>OICN01000710.1_pt1 | contig 10703 bp, 8 predicted proteins | sample 1581301 | NCBI WGS metagenome assembly OICN01 (sample SAMEA3882557, study PRJEB24775) | human gut metagenome | biome: human-associated habitat; feature: intestine environment; material: feces | place: Netherlands | collected 2009/2010
AAACGAAAAATGGTCTTCAGCGACCTGTGCTTCAACTAAATTGCGGAAGAACCACCTTTTCCAGGGAAGGTCAAATTTGACCATCTCCACTATCTTTTCATTCATGAGCGATTACTTTTTTGATTCATTAAACTTAAACAAGAAGAACTCAATCTGATCCGGAGTGACATCTCGCATGTTTTTTGAGACTTCCGCCACACTGTCCACGTAAGAGACATATTCCCCATAACTTCCAGCGCGTTTCTTAACAGTCTCCTCGAACTCGGAAAACTCCTTAATGTTCTTTCTCACTATTGAGTCCAGAATCAAAGCCGGATTACCATTAACTTTATACTCAAAGAAATAAAGAATCTTGCTGAGAGTGGACAACCCAACACCTGCCTTGCCAATCATGAATTTAAACATTTCGGGAGTCAGATTCTTGTCATTGTTTTCTTCGGCGATTTCAACAACACTCTTAACGGCATTTTTGTGAGTTTTCGAGTTCCTGTAACCACTCGGGAATCCCCAAAGAAGGGTAAGGATAGCCTTACGCCTGCAATCCTTTTCTCTGAAAATCATTTCCCTTGAAATGACACAATGACCTTTACCGTCATTATCAAGTCCATCCAAGGTCTCTTTCAGAATTGGATAATCCACAAAAAGATCCGTCCATTTTTTGTTCAATGGATTGACCGACACGGTCTGGCCCATCACATCAGAAAAAGGATGGACGCTCTTTTCAAACGCATAAATACTTTTCATAACATCAGCTTTGTTTATATATTCCAACCTTGTCATATCTATCGTATGCCCGCCCTTCTTTATGTTCTAAGAACAATGCGAAACACGATGGATTTCAAAAACGGGATGCCATCATGCCTCACCCTGGCATTAAATCATTTTACGTGGCAAAGATATTCAATTACATTCTAATTTTTTGGTTCAAATCTGGTCCATTTCACGTGCGTCCAGTATATTTCTTCCATGGGGACGCCACGGCTTTTCCTGCATTTCAATCATAGTTTGATTTGGCATGAATTGGAAAATATTCATTATCTTTGGGATTGAATATTAATTGATAAGGGCTATGGAGGCGAAAAGGATAAGATATCCGATCGGGATTCAGACATTCAGGAATATTGTCGAGGGTGGGTACCTCTACATCGACAAGACGGGGCTTGTGCACGACTTGGGTGAGAATTACAAATATGTGTTTCTCAGCAGGCCGCGGAGGTTCGGGAAGTCGCTGCTGTCTTCTACGATCCATAGTTACTTCGCGGGGGAGGAAGAACTGTTCAAGGGGCTGAAGGCCGGGGAATTGAAGAAAGAGTGGGCAAAGCATCCGGTGTTCCACTTCGACATGTCCACGGCCAAGCATCTTAACGAAGAGCAGTTACTCCGTACAATAAGTTACAAACTTGAGGAGTATGAAATCACGTTCGGGAAGGATGATCATCTATCCGAAGACGACATACACGCACGCTTTGAGCGATTAATAAAAGTGGCGGTAGAGCAGGCCGGCGAAAAGGCTGTCATAATCATCGATGAATATGACTCGCCGCTGCTGGATGTGATGAACGACAAAGAGCGGCTTGCGCCTATGAGGCAGATTATGAGGAACTTCTACAGTCCTATCAAGAGCCTGGATCCATACCTTCGGTTCGTGTTCATCACGGGAATCACCAAGTTCGCGCAACTCAGCATATTCAGTGAATTGAATAACTTGATGAATATTTCAATGCTGCCGGAATATTCAGCGATCTGTGGAATCTCCGGAACTGAGATTGACAACAGGATGCGTGAGCCTATCCAGGCACTGGCGGAGAGGTTGAATATTCAGTTTGAGGAAGCGAGGCTATTGCTTAAAGAGAATTATGACGGGTACCATTTCTGCGAAGGGTCGGAGGACATCTATAACCCGTTCAGTCTGATGAAGGCGCTCGCGGCCAGAAAGATAGGAAGTTACTGGTTTGAGAGCGGGACTCCGACTTTTCTGTTTGAACGTTTGAGGATGAATCCGATTGATGAAACAACTCTTGACTGTATGCCATTGATTCCTGAATCTGACTTTGACGTCTCACCGGAAATCAGCGACAACTCGCTTCCGATGCTCTATCAGACAGGCTATCTGACCATCAAAGAGTATGACAGAGATTTGCATCTCTACACTTTGGGTTACCCGAACAAAGAAGTCAAAATCGGCTTCACGCAAGGATTGCTGGCACAATACAAAAACCAGGAGATAACTGGCAGCGGTTTTGTGGCGCAGTTCTACGCCTCGATGTACAGGCACGACATTGACAAGGCTCTGTCGCTTATGCAGTCTTACCTTGCCGGGATTCCTTACGACCTGGAAAACAAGTCCGAGAAGCATTTTCAGACGATCATCTATCTGATCTTCTCGCTGCTCGGGTACTACACTCAGGCCGAGGTAAAGTCTGCGATCGGACGGGCGGATGCCGTGTGCTGGACCAAGGATCGAATCTATATCTTTGAGTTCAAGGTAGATAGATCAACGGACGAGGCTCTCAGGCAGATCGATGAGAAAGGTGCCTTGATCCCGTACAGGTTTGAAGGAGCGGAGGGCGGTAAGGCCGCGTCGGCCGCTGAGTCTGTCACTAAACTGGTCTCTGAACCTATCGAAGCTACTGGTTTGACAACCAGCAGAGATGCCTCGACAGGCTCAGTGACCGAAACAAGTCCTGCGACCGGCAGGTTACTCGTCAAGGTCGGAGTGAACATCTCCACCCAGACCCGCACGATCGAATCCTGGAAAGTTGTCTTGGAATAAAAAAGGCGACCGGACTCTTCGACCGGTAACCAAGGATCCCTTTTCTATTTCTTTGTGATGGTCGGAGGAGTCCAGCTGTCCAGCGCCTTTAAATCCGGCTGATACAGGCGCATGAAAAGATGGAAGCCCTTATTGCCCGTAGGCAACCAAAAGGAACCATCCTGAGGGTCGGCGGCCGACAATGTGACATCAAGCGTTCCATCGGCATTGAGATTGTATCCGCTGCGGTCGGTAACATTATACCGGTTGATAGGGTTATCAATAAGATAGTCGTCGTCCCCGTAGGCGGTTATCGACCAGAAGCCGCCTTCCTTGACAGGAGGAAGCGAGCTGAAATGCAACGTATAACTATTTGCGCCATTGAGGGCTTCCTTGTCAGAGTCGTAGTCGGCACGAGGATAAATAGCAACCTCATTGGTATTGGCTCCAAGTCCCACCAACGCCACGGCGGCACGGAAATCATAGGCTTTGCCAAAGTCGCCTATAGGCTCCATAAAATATGACCATATTCCTCCTATGCTCTTCTTGTATGTGGCTGCAACGGCAGCGGCATCTGCCTTGAAAGAAACCTTGACATGCGCGAACATCTCCGCCCCGTTTTCGATCTGCTTCATCTTAAGCCCCGGGCCGACTCCAAGTCTCTTCATTCGTTCTGTCACCTCGGTATCAAAGGCCAAAGGAGGGTTCTTCTCCATGAGAGAGTTTGCCTTGGCGAAATATTCATCAAGCGACATCGCCATGCATGCCTTTACAGGATTCACATCCTTCGACGCATCGTAAGTGCCCTTTGGCGCGACATATCCCGCATCGCCATAAGCCGAAAGAGGATAAGCCTTCATGGCATCCTGAATCTTCCTTACATTCTCATAGTCGCCCTCTCCCTTATTAAGGATGCGTACGATACACCAGCCCATTGTCGTAGGCATCTCCACAAGAGTGGCTCCCGCCGGAACAACAACCTTCACTCCCTTCTTGGCGAACACATATGTGCCGCCATCAGTGATGACGCTTGTTGTGTTTGTCCATGCGTCAAGCACCTGAACATTGCAGAATCTGTCTTTGACTTCAGGGAATTCGAACACAACCGGTTCATCCAAGTCCATCCACAACCGACTGTAATATGTGTCCACATTAGGTGTCACCACCGACTTGCTCGATGCATCGGCCATCTTCACGGCATGGATAAGCTGATTGACCGGCGCGCGCGGTATGCCCGGAACAAATGTCTCGGCATTTGTTTCCACCGACTCCGTGGCATCCATGATCATCAGCGGAAAGGTGTAATAGAAGGCCTCTTTCAATTCGCTCTCGGTTATGGCGATGGGCTCATCTGCCGGATCGGTGGCCGGGCCATCGTCAGAGCATCCTGCAGACAAACACAGTGTCACGAGGAGAGGAAGAAGGAATCGTTTTGACTTCATAAATATAATTTTGTTTTGTTAGGAATAAGATACCAAAGATAAAGACAAGGAGCCGGACACAGTGTTCGGCTCCTATTGGTTGGTGTTAGATTTCCGTTACTTAGGTGTTAGACTTGTGACGAATCTAACACTTAAGACTTATTTTTGGGCGTTATCGGCCCGCCTTTGGCGTTATCTGCCCGCCATTCGTTGATGGTCAAACCAGTTGCCTCCTTAAACTTAACCTGAAGATGGCTGCGCGAAAAACCACAACTTTCGGCTATCGCCTCATTTGAATATTCAGGATGCTCCAAGATTTCACGCTTTGCCTCTTCTAAACGAAGAGCGGAGAGCCAGATGCGGAATGTCTTGCCTTCCACTTCGCGAAGATACTGCACCAGTTGACGCTTGGGGATATTCAATCTACCGGCAAGTGTGCCGCTGTTGATTTCGACAGAGGCATAACCCTGACTCTTTCTCCATCCTTCGATCAGGCCACAGATCCTCGCTTTAAGCTCGTCATCCATAACTGCCCTGGCCGCTTCCGTGGCAGTGTTTCCTCTTACGGGACAGACTTCCTCCTCTGTTTCCTCTACAAGAATATCGTTCACTTGCCTGATGTTGAAACCAAGGGCCACAAAACTGATGATATAGAACACAAGGGTAACGAGAAACAGAGGTCCCGCAATGGCAAGCGCGGGTGTGTAGAATATGCTGAATGTCACAAGTATGGATGCTATATATAGCAACCGGACGCTTGTACGCATATACAGGTTGTAAAGTATTGGCTCCTGTTCCGACTCCTCGTTCACCATTTTCCTTACACGACGTATCTCTTTTATGGGATAAACGATGAAGAAGACCACTGTCAGGAGGTATATCAATCCCATCACGTACAACACTTCTTGCATATGCAGACTGCCATAATGCAGATAACCGTAAGCGAAACAGCAGAGTATAAGCACCATGCTTATCACTGACGCCGAAAAGAATTTACGATGATAACCGTGTCCGCAGCCTATACGCAATATCGAATAGGACATGATATAAGTAACCGGCGAATAGAAAAGTATATTGACCACGGTCCCCACATCGTCGCCTTGCGCACGGAAACCAAACCACATCTGCAACAAATAGTGTACTCCGAGCAACAGCATGGCAAGCGCCAAGAGCCATCGCACTTCCTCATACGTTCCTGTGGTGTCGGGCTTCTGAAGACACGACAGCACAAGAACAAGCAACAATGTAAGCGACACTCCCATCGAGCCTGCCTGCATCACAAGTAAAATGTCGGATAATTCTCGCATCTGACTGTCTGTTGATCATCTTCTATTGCGAAATTACAACTTTTCTCCGAAACATCTTAATTTTAAATATTTTCCTCTAAAAAAACTTGCTGGTGCAAATGTAAGAGATGATAATATTAGGAAACTATATAGGAGTTGGCCAACATTTCTCTTATAACGCTGATATTTAAATAATTGCGCACCGTTGATAGTCCTGCGCAAGAATCTGTATGTAAAGGACCTAATCTCCATCGTTGTCATATAAGACAATGTGTGGCGGAAGATCCCGGACTTATGCATCGGGTGAAAAAAGTGGCTTTCCGCACCCGACTCCAATCAGTGATGTCTCCCCGGGTGTATAACCACCATTTTTTCACCCGGAATAATAGTTGTTTGGATCTGAAACGACAATGCCGCACCTAAGGTTGATGGATGTGAATCAGGAATGACACCTACTGTTCTGCCACAGTTTCCTTCCACTGGCCCGAAACTGATGTCTTGTCCTTGTTGGTACACCAGAAGCGCGTTTCCTGTACCAACGGCATCTTTTTGTCCATTTGGTACACCAGTGTCGGCACGATATGGAGGAAGGTAGTCAACTTGTATATATTTCCCAAAAACAATTATGGCCCGAACTTATTCAAATGATTTCTTCGATTCTGTCATAGACTGCTATCATTGTTACACTGACGGTAACCGCGCTGATGTGATGTTCCCGGACACTGACGCTAAAGTCTATGGGATGAATGTGATCCCTGCTTTGGTTCGGAAAGCCGGGACCGTTGTGCTTGCGTTTGTTCTGATGGATAATCACGTGCACTTTTGCCTTAATGGGCATGAGGAGAACTGTCGTCGGTTTATGAAACTGTATGTTTTCGCCGTGGCCAACTATTTGAACAAACGTTTCGGTCAGGAGTACAGAGGGCGAGGGTTCAAGTTTTCGGCTCTGGCGATCACCACGAAAGGGCAACTTATGAAGACAATAGCTTATATATTCAGAAATCCGTTGGCGGCTGGATTTGACAGGATGCCTTCGGAGTACAGGTGGTCCAACGCACCGGATTGTTTTACAGGAAGTGGCTCAGTTTCAAGTGGGAATATAATTGGACGTCCCTATGTTGCGACGATGAATCCAACGCATGCGCGGCGATTGGAATATGCTGATGTTGGCGATCCCTCCAGTGGATATGTGGCGCCGCACCATTTCAGAGACATACGCACTATCGGAGACCTGACGATGGTTGAGCGAAGGAATATCTTGAAAGTCAGGCATCAGTATCCGGCGGACTGGACTTTTGATGAATATGGCGTTATCGACGCAAGGCTATATTCAGGTGGACAGATTATATATAGGAAGATTTTGGGAGTGAGAATGCCGATGTCCGTGAGAAAGCCAAGGCTTTGAGTCCTTATGCCGCCTAACCATCCTGAAGGCATAGGTGGCATATAACACACATTCAGCCTGTGTGTATTGAAGGTGGTTATGCCGCCGTTTTGTAAAAAGGAGCAGCCGATGCGCTGAATGAGCAGCCGATGCGTAGCAAAACAAAAAAACAACCGATGCGGTTGTCGGAAACCACATCGGTTGGCATATTCATTACCTTTGTTTGTTGTTGAGGGGGCAATCCTCAAGATGTCTCTGTTTACTTCCGGTCGTTGAGGAAGGAGAGGTAGTAGAGTAGCGTGGCGAGGGAGCCGACAGCGGCTATGACGTAGGTGTAGGCGGCCCATTTGAGAGCGTCTATCGCCATCGGGCGTGTCTCGTAGTTGGTGATGCCGGCGTTCTCAAGCCAATTGACGGCCCTGTGGCTGGCGTTGATCTCGACAGGAAGGGTGACGAAACTGAAAAGTGTGGTCAAAGCGAAGAGAACCACTCCGGCGATCAGGACCGGATAACTGTGGAACATCGAAACGAGAATGACTCCAGCCAAAAGAACCCACTGCACGATTCTGCTTGAGAAACTTACGACCGGCACGAGAGCCGTGCGGAGTTGCAGCGGCAGGTAGCCTTTGGCGTGCTGAAGGACGTGGCCGCATTCGTGAGCCGCCACAGCGGCCGCCGCGACACTGCTCGAATTGTAAACCGCCTCGCTGAGGTTCACGGTCTTTGTCTGCGGATTGTAGTGGTCTGTCAGACGACCCGGAATGCAGGTTACCTTGACATCGGTGATCCCGTTGTCCGCCAACATCTTGGTGGCGATCTCCGCACCCGTCATCCGATTGTTGGTCGGAACGCGGGAATATTTCTCAAATCTGCTCTGAAGCATGCTTTGGATGATCTGACTGAGGATCATAACCACAATCATGATGATCCAGATTAATCCAGTGCTCATACTCTATAAATTATTCAATTCAACTTTTGCAAGTAGGCAATTACCTGCGGAAAACAACCTTTAGCCGGTGACTACCCACCACCGGACATCTCATCAAGCATCAGGCCAGATGTCAAATATAGAGATTTTGGCGGATATTATGGCAGAAAAACAGTAATTTTGTCAGAATTTCGATAGTGATATGTCAAACGGCGTAACAGATTTCTCAAGACTGGAACTGAATCTCCAGAATTGTCTCGGCAACTACAGGTACTTCCGCTCAAAGTTGAGTCGTACCACCAAACTATTGGTGCTGGTGAAAGCCAACGCCTACGGTCATGGGGCCGTGGAGTTCGCTCTGATGATGCAGAACGCCGGAGCGGACTATCTGGCGGTGGCGCTTCCGGTTGAGGGAATGGAACTGCGGCAGTCTGGTATCAGCCTGCCGATTCTTGTGCTGACAGCCGGCACGGACTATTTCGATGAGATCATCGATAACCGTCTTGAACCCGGAATCCCGAATATTTATACCTTGAAGGCCCTTGTCGCCACCCTGCAGAGCCGCGGCATCGAGGGCTTCCCGATCCACATCAAACTCGACACTGGAATGCACCGCCTCGGCTTCATGACCAGCGAGTTGGATGAATTGATTGAATATCTTAGGACTCATTCAGAGGTGAAGGTCAAGTCGGTATATTCACACCTCGCGGTCGCCGAGGATCCGTCCATGGACCAGTTCACCCTGGGGCAGATTTCGATGTTCGAGAGCAACGCCGCGAGGATTGACGAGGCTCTTGGCTACCATCCGATGTGGCATATTCTAAACTCCGCGGGAATCGAGCGTTTCCCGCGTTTCCAGCATGACATGGTGCGTCTTGGGGTGGGAATATATGGGATCAGCGCTCTGCCGGAAGTGCGTCTGAAGCCTGTCGCCTCTCTGAAAGTGAAGATTTTGCAGATCAAGGAACTGAAGCCGTAGGATGGCGCCATCGGCTATGGACAGCATGGCTTGATCGCCCATGAAGGTACCCGGATCGCCACAATTCCGGTGGGCTATGCCGACGGAATCGACAGACACCTTGGCTGCGGCAACGCCAGTTTCGCTCTGAATGGCCATCGTGTGCCCACGATCGGCAACATCTGCATGGACATGTGCATGGTCGATGTGACCGGAGTACCAGCCGAAGTGGGGGACACCGTGACAATATTCGGTGAGGATCCTACAGTCAGCGAGCTCGCGCGCATCCTGGACACCATTCCGTACGAGATAATGACCTCGGTTCCCCGCCGCATTGAAAGGGTCATTGTCCGCCGGTAGGAGCCGTCACTCGGAGAGCGTTTTTTTGCTCACGGTGACGGTATTCTGTCTTCATACCTGTCGGTTGCGCCGCCATTAGGCCTACCATAAATGCCGTGGCGGCTAAGATGTTTATTATTAGTGTGTTGTGAAATGCTGATGGTCGAAATGAGAGGCCAGCATTTTGTAACCGATTGAGAGTCAACGGTTGATTCTCCACCGGCTTCCGACAATTTGTATATGATAAGCCTATTCTATTGTCGGTTTGTCAGTGGCATTCGTGGCAACTGGATGATCTTCCAGCCGTCGATGCGACGGGCGGAGCTAGTGAAGTTGGCTCCGGTTTTGAATATTTTTCTGTGATTGTGGGCTAACTGACAGGAGTAGCATTTCTCCTTGGTCTATGGGGATGCGCTTTCGGCCTCTTTTGCTCCTCAAGAGTGTATTCCGCACTCTTGGGAAACGTTTTCTTCGCTTTTCGTCTCTCAAGGGTGTTGTCGAGCACTCATGGGCAACGTTATTTCCCATTTTTGCTACTGAAGTGGCGGATGAAGGGGTAGTCCGGGTTGAGGAAGAGCGGAAGTGCGGCGGTTGGAAGTCGCGCGCTCCACTTCGACATATTCGCCCATCAGTTCAAGGATTATGTACATCATGGCAAGTTTTTGTCGGCATTCATCTTCCGAAAGGCCATTGGCCTCGGCGAGTTTCTTGATGCTTTCCGCTTCATCGACCAGAATGACTACCTGGCGGCCGGATTTTCGGTAGGCGGCCTCAATCACATTTCCGAAACGGATACCAGGAATGTCCGAGCGGTTTTCGCTGCCATATTCCTTTTCCCATTTACGCAACGCGTCGTCGAGGGTCTTGGTGACCACGTCCATCTCATTGTAAGCCCGTCCGCTGAAGTCCAAATGCAGCACTGGATATTCAATCCAGTTCTTCTCCAGCGAGGCGACAGCCAGTCCGTCAAAGAGTTCCTTTTTCCCTTGGAAATAAGCTTCCAGAGTGGAGATAAGCAGGCTTTTTCCGAAGCGGCGTGGGCGGCTCAGGAAATAATAGCGTCCGGATTTCACCAATTGATAAATCAATGCTGTTTTATCAATATAGAAATAGCCATCCAGGCGGAGACTTTCAAAATTCTGTATACCGATAGGATAAATCTTATTGCCCATACTTTTTTGTTTTTAAATGATAACATACAAAGTTACTGATTTCCTTTTTATTTCCTGTATTTTCAGCGAATTCTTTTGGAATAATGTTTTGTTTTTAAGTAGGTATGTCACAGAGGGGAATACAGAAACTTTTCATCTTTTGTTCTCTCCTAAAAGGATTTTATGATCTTTTGTTTTCTTAATTTATGTCGCTGGTTGATATGGATAGAGTATAATTCATGAGATACCTTATTAGAAAAAATCAATAACAGATAAAAATGGGTTCACTTGAAGAAATTTATTGGAACATGGCAAAAAACAATAGAAAGTTGGACGCGAAAATGCCCTCATGCCCTCACTTTGGCTCTAACTGGTTTATAATGAACTGCTTATTAGTGATGGTAGTATCTGTGTTAGTGAGGGCATTGCCCTCACTAACACCGATGCTTAAAAATAAATTATTCAGACTTTATCGCATGATACA
>OICN01000714.1_pt1 | contig 10679 bp, 10 predicted proteins | sample 1581301 | NCBI WGS metagenome assembly OICN01 (sample SAMEA3882557, study PRJEB24775) | human gut metagenome | biome: human-associated habitat; feature: intestine environment; material: feces | place: Netherlands | collected 2009/2010
CTCCGACGCATCCACAGGCGCCGATTCCACCAGCGCAACTTCCGCTTCTGCTTCCACAGACGGAGAAAAAAAAGACGCCGCAGGTGAGAAAATTGCCATGATCACAGACTCCGGAGATATCACCGACGAATCCTTCAACCAGATCACCTGGGAAACTGTATGCGCCTACGGCGATGCAAACGGCGTAGAGTACGAGTACTACAAACCGGCAGAGGATACCGATGAAGAGCGTATCAACTCCATCGATCTTGCTGTTTCCGAGGGTGCTACCGTTGTTGTAATGCCAGGTTACCTGTTCGGACCTGCCATCGCTGAAGAGCAGGACACCTATCCGGATGTAACCTTCATCGCAGTCGATGTTACCGAAGGTGATATTGTAAAAAACGGCAAAGCTGTTGATCTCGGAAAGAACGTGTACATCTGCTCCTTCGAAGAAGAGCAGGCCGGCTACCTGGCTGGATACGCTGCAGTAAAAGACGGCTACACAAGTCTTGGTTTCCTCGGCGGTATCGCTGTTCCGGCCGTTATCCGTTTCGGTTACGGTTATGTACAGGGTATCAACGCTGCTGCTGAAGAAGACGGCGTAGATGTAAACGTAAAATATTACTATGGCGGCCAGTTCTACGGCGATGACTCCATCACCTCCCGTATGGAGGGCTGGTATGCAGACGGAACACAGGTTGTATTCGCCTGCGGCGGCGGTATCTGGACATCTGCTCTGGATGCAGCTGAGACACACGACGGAAAAGTTATTGGTGTAGACGTTGACCAGCGTTCCAAAATCGGCGAGCGCTGCCTGACTTCCGCTATGAAAGGTCTTCCAAGCGCCATCAACAACGCTCTGGATTCCTACTTCAGCGGAAACTTCTCTGAACTTGGCGGAACTGCTCAGCAGCTTGGACTGAAAGACGGAGATTACATCGGCCTTCCTACCGATTCCGAATCCTGGGGATTCACAACCTTCACACAGGATCAGTATGAAACTGTACTGGCTGGTATCCGCGATGGTTCCATCGAAATCTCCAGCGATACAGAAAATCAGCCGGAAGTAGGTTCTCACGTAACCGTTGATTACATCAGCTAATGTGCATACTGTTTCTGTAACAATATGCCTTTTGGGGAAGAGAATATTATTTCTCTTCCCCTTTTTTTCTGTCACACAAAATGCTATACTAGACATAATGAAAGCCCGCAGTTCTGCCCTGTTTTCCATGCCTTCGGCAGTCCTGCAAAACCACGCTTGAAAGGGAATATGTATATGGAAAATGAGTACATTATTGAGATGTTGAACATCACCAAAGAATTCCCGGGTATCAAGGCGAACGACAACATTACGTTACAGCTCAAAAAGGGAGAAATCCATGCTCTGCTTGGAGAAAACGGTGCAGGAAAATCAACCCTGATGAGTATTCTTTTTGGTCTGTATCAGCCTACCTCCGGAATCATCAAGAAGAATGGGCAGGAAGTCCATATCAACACGCCGAACGACGCCAATGATCTCAACATCGGTATGGTGCACCAGCACTTTAAGCTGGTCGAATGTTTCTCGGTTCTCGACAACATCATCCTCGGCGTAGAGCCGACCAAAGGCCTTTTCCTCGAAAAAAAGAATGCCCGTGCAAAAGTCATGGAACTGAGCGAGAAATACGGTCTGATGGTCGATCCGGACGCTCTGATCTCGGATATCACCGTCGGCATGCAGCAGCGTACCGAAATTCTGAAAATGCTCTACCGTGACAACGAAGTCCTGATCTTCGACGAGCCGACCGCGGTTCTGACGCCGCAGGAAATCGACGAGCTGATGAAGATCATGAAGAACCTCGCAAAAGAAGGAAAATCCATTCTCTTCATCACCCATAAACTCAACGAGATCATGGAAGTTGCCGACCGCTGTACGATTCTCCGCAAAGGAAAATACATCGGAACCGTCAACATCAGCGAAACTTCCAAAGAAGAGCTCTCCCGCATGATGGTCGGAAGAAACGTCAGCTTCTCCGTCAACAAAAAGCCGTCAAAACCGGGCGACACCGTTCTGAAAGTAGAGCACATGACCGTACCGAGCAAGGTGCACGGAAACAACGCCGTCAAAGATGTTTCCTTTAATGTAAGAAAAGGCGAGATTGTCTGCATCGCAGGTATCGATGGAAACGGCCAGTCCGAGTTCGTTCAGGGCCTCACGGGACTGGAAAAAGTATCCGGCGGTAAAATTCTGTTCAACGGACAGGACATCACGAAAGCTTCCATCCGCGACCGCTCCAAGATGGGCATGAGCCACATCCCCGAGGACCGCCACAAGCACGGGCTTGTGCTCGACTATACGCTTGAGGACAACATGGTGCTTCAGCGCTATTTTGAGCCCGAATTTACCGACAAGGCCGGCTTCCTGCGCCGCAAGAACATCCGCGCCTATGCCGAGGGCCTGATTGAGCAGTACGACGTGCGCGCAGGTCAGGGCCCGGTGACACCGGCGCGCAGCATGTCCGGCGGCAACCAGCAGAAGGCCATTGTCGCCCGTGAGATCGACAAGCATCCCGAACTGCTCGTCGCGGTTCAGCCCACCCGCGGTCTGGATGTCGGCGCCATTGAGTACATCCACAAGCAGCTTGTTGCCCAGCGCGACGCGGGCAAGGCCGTGCTGCTTGTCTCGCTGGAACTGGACGAGGTCATGGACGTGCCGGATCGCATTCTCGTCATGTACGAGGGCGAGATCGTCGGCGAACTCGATCCAAAGTCCACCACGCAGGAGGAACTTGGCCTCTACATGGCTGGCGCCAAGAGAGATGAGGTGAAAGCATGAAAAAGAATCTTCTGAAAAACAGCGCCGTACAGACGCTGGTCGCGTCGCTGATCTGCATCGTGCTGGGCCTGTTCCTCGGCTATCTTGTTCTGCTGCTGATCAACCCCGTTGGTGCGGGCGACGCAATTCTGACCGTTATCAAGAACTTCTGGACGTACAACCGGCAGGCCTCGCAGGTCAAGTATCTGGGCAATACGCTCGTCAAGACGGCGCCGCTTCTGATGTGCGCGCTGTCGATCCTGTTCTCCTATAAGGTCGGCCTGTTCAATATCGGCGCTGCCGGTCAATACTGCATCGGCGCGGCGCTGAGCCTGTACGCAGCGCTGGGCCTTGGCTGGAGCTGGCTGCCGTGCATGCTGCTCGCCATTCTCGGCGGCGCGCTGCTGGCCGGTATTTCGGGCCTGCTCAAGTCCTACTGCAACGTCAACGAGGTCATTTCCGGCATCATGCTCAACTGGATCGTGCTGTATCTGACCAATATGCTTCTTACGCTTGTCAAAGAGGACGCCAGCCCCTATACGAAGGTTCTGGCCAACACCAACGCCTCTGCGGTGCTGCCGTCGCTCGGCCTCGGCGCGCTGTTCAACAAAAACCAGTATGTCGGCCTTGCAATCCCGCTGGCTGTCGTGATGGCAATCGTTGTGTGGATCGTGCTCGACAAAACGAAGTTCGGCTACGAACTCAAGGCCACGGGCCTCAACAAAAATGCTGCGAAATACTGCGGCATGGCGGAAAAGCGAAACATCATCCTGAGCCTGATGATCTCCGGTGCACTGGCCGGTCTTGGCGCGGCGATGCTGTACCTGACCAGCTATGAGCAGTGGCAATGCTCTTCCTCTTCCGTTCCGGCCATGGGCTTCAACGGCATCGCAGCTGCCTTCCTTGGCGGCCTGAACCCCATCGGCTCGATCTTCGCCTCGTTCTTTATCCAGCATATCACCGCAGGCGGTGCGTATGTCGATAAGAGCATGTACTGCGCGCAGATCTCCGATCTGATCTCTGCGCTGATCATTTACCTGTGCGGCTTTGTGCTGTTCATGAAGAGCGCGATGAATACCATCGCCGCCCGCCGGGAGGAAAAGGCCATTGCAAAGGCCAAAGCCCTGGCGGAAGCCAAGAAAGGAGGCGAGGCGGAATGATCCTGCTGCTTCAGTATACGCTGATTTTCGCGTCGGTCCTGATCCTGGTCGCCCTCGGCGGCTGCTTCGCAGAGCATTCCGGCGTCATTAACCTCGGCCTCGAAGGCATTATGATCATGGGTGCGCTCGGCGGCGCGCTGACGATGCGCTATGTACCGAATACAGCCCCGGCGATTGTGATGCTTCTCGCGGTCATCGTTGTCTCAGCGCTGGTCGGCATGGTGTATTCCTGCCTGCTTGCTGTGGCGAGCATCAACTTCAAGGCCGACCAGACCCTCGTCGGCACGGCGCTGAACCTGCTCGGCACCGCCGGCGCAACCGTTATCGTCAAGGCCATCAACACCGCTGCCAACCCCGACGATGTTTCGTCCATCGTGCAGTACGGCGGCGCAAAGAGTGCGCTGCTGGTATCCATCGGCTCGTTTGAATTCAACTGGTTCATGCTCGTGGCGTTTATTGCGCTCGTGTTTGCCTATGTGACGCTGTACAAGACCCGCTTCGGCCTGCGCCTGATGGCCTGCGGCGAGCACCCGCAGGCAGCTGCCAGCGTCGGCATCAACGTCTATAAGATGCGCTGGGCAGGCGTGCTGATTTCGGGCGTTCTCGGCGGCATCGGCGGTATCGTCTTCATTACCGCGGGCGTTTCGGAGTGGCGGTTTGAATACGGCGTGGCGGGCTTCGGCATCCCGTCCGTCTCCAGTTGGAATTTCGAGGTCGGCGTTTCCGGCGCGGGCTTCCTCGCGCTGGCGGTTATGATCTTCGGCCAGTGGAAGCCGCAGCGTATTGCGCTGGCCGCGCTGCTGTTCGGCTTCTTCCGTGCACTCGGCAATGTCTACACGGGCTTCAGCTTCCTCAAGGCGCTGAACTTGCCGAGTTCTCTGTACAACATGCTGCCGTATATCATTTCGCTCATTGTGCTTGCCTTTACGTCCAAGAATTCCCGCGCGCCGAAGGCCGAGGGTATTCCCTACGACAAGGGCATGCGCTAAGCTGCATTCGTTCTCTGCCTCCGGCAAGTTCATACGGACTTGCCGGAGCCTTCATTTCAAGCACATCAAACTCAGGAGGATTTTGTTCTCATGCGAATGGTTGATCTCATTGAAAAAAAGCGGGACGGCGGGATTCTGACCGACGACGAGATCCGCTTTATCATCCAGGGCTTTACCGACGGCTCCATCCCCGATTACCAGATGTCCGCCTTTGCCATGACGGTGTTCTACAAGGGTATGACCGATCACGAAACCGCTGTCCTGACGGACGCGATGATGCGTTCGGGCGACACAGTGGATTTGAGCCGGTTCGGCGATAAATCCGTTGACAAGCATTCCACCGGCGGCGTCGGCGATAAGACGACGCTGATCGTTGCACCGATTGTCTCGAGTCTCGGCGGCAAGATGGCCAAGATGTCCGGCCGCGGCCTCGGCCATACGGGCGGTACGGTCGATAAGCTGGAATCCATCCCCGGTTATCAGACGACGCTTTCGGCAGAGGCCTTCATGCAGCAGGTCGAGGACGTCGGCGTAGCCGTCATCGGCCAGTCCGGCAATCTGACGCCCGCCGATAAAAAACTCTACGCGCTGCGTGACGTGACCGCGACAATCGATTCCCTGCCGCTCATCACGTCGTCCATCATGTCCAAAAAGCTGGCCGCAGGCGCGCATTCCATCGTGCTGGATGTCAAGATCGGCTCCGGCGCGTTTATGAAGACGCTTGAAGACGGACAGAAACTGGCAGAGAGCATGGTGCGCATCGGCAAGGCCTGCGGCCGGAACGTCGTGGCAGTCATGTCCAACATGGATATTCCGCTCGGCTTCTATATCGGCAATGCGCTCGAGGTGCGCGAGGCGGTTGAGGTCCTGCGCGGCCATGGCTGCCCGGACCTGACCGGCGTGTGCATTACACTGGCGGCCAATATGCTGCACCTGTGCAACGGCTGGCCCATTGAAGAGGCCACGAAGCAGGCGGAAGAAGCCATTAACTCCGGCAAGGCCTTTGAGCAGATGAAGCGCTGGATCGCCGCACAGGGCGGCGATGCGCGGGTGCTGGACGACGTGAGCCTGCTGCCGCAGGCGTCGGTGCAGTACGAACTCAAAGCGCCGCAGACGGGCTATATCCACCATATGGACGCGCAGAAGATCGGCGAAAGTTCTGCCATTCTCGGCGCGGGCCGCAAGACGAAGGACGACGCCATTGACTTCGCTGCCGGTATCGTCCTGAAGGAAAAGACCGGCGCAAAGGTCGAGCAGGGCCAGACGCTGGCTGTTCTGCACACGAACCGGCCTGAGACGATTGCCGACGCCGAACGCGTCTTTTTGGAAGCCATCCGCTGGGGAACCGACGCGCCCGAGGCACAGCCGCTGATCTACGGGATTGTAAAGTAAAAAGAGGAGAGAAAGAGATATGTCAGATGTGATCGTCATCGGTGTTGCCGGCGGAACCGGCAGCGGAAAAACCACGCTCGTCAAGGCTCTGATGAACCGCTTCGGCGACAATATCAGCGTCCTCAGCCACGACAATTATTACAAGCGGCACGACGAGATGAGCTATGAGGAGCGAACCCACCTCAATTACGACTGCCCGGACGCGTTCGACACCGATATGATGATCGAGCATCTGCGCATGCTCAAAAACGGTCAAGCCATCGACTGCCCGACGTATGACTATACCATCCACAACCGCGCCGACGGGGTTCTGCACATCGAGCCGCGCAAGGTCATCGTGGTGGAAGGCATTATGATCTTCGTCGAGAAGGCGCTGTGTGATGAGATGAACATCCGCATCTTTGTTGACGCCGATGCTGACGTGCGCCTGTGCCGCCGCATCCGCCGCGATGTGAAAAAACGCGGACGCAGCATCGATTCCGTCATTGACCAGTATCTGACCACCGTCAAGCCCATGCACGAGGCTTTTGTGGAGCCCAGCAAGCGCAACGCCGATATCATCATCCCCAATGGCGGTGAAAACGGCCCCGCCATCGAGATGCTGGTCCACCATATCCGCAGCCTGATCCAGAAGGCGAATCTGCGCTGAACTTTCACCGCAGTTCCGTATGATACCAAAAAAAGGGGTGGTTCCCGACCGGGAACCACCCCTTTTTATGATTCTGCGGATCCTGCTCAGACCTTGCAGCTCTCACCGCTGCAATGGTCACAGTCTTCTTCCAGCTTGCCCACGATGGGTTCCGGGTCGATGCCCTGACGGCGGTAGTAGTCGGACAGGGCAGCCTTGACGGCCTGCTCGGCCAGAACAGAGCAGTGCACCTTGACCGGGGGCAGACCCTCCAGAGCCTCCACAACGGCCTTGTTGGTCAACTTCAGGGCCTCGTCAATGGTCTTGCCCTTGATGAGGTCGGTGGCCATGCTGCTGGTGGCAATGGCTGCGCCGCAGCCAAAGGTGAGGAACTTGACGTCCACGATGACGTTGTTCTCGATCTTCAGGTACATGCGCATGATATCGCCGCACTTGGGGTTGCCCACTTCACCCACGCCGTTTGCGTCGGGCAGCTCACCTACGTTGTGCGGATTTGCGAAATGCTCCATGACCTTGGCACTATACATACTTGCCATAATTACTGTTCTCCCTTCAGGCTGAACTGGCGGGCCTTGTTCTGACCCTGCAGCCACATACAACTCATAGCGCGGCGGCGGGGGATGACCTCCTCCAGCACGTCACACAAATATTTTGCTTCTTCCATGGTGTTCTGCGGGCCAAAGGTGAACCGCATGGAACCGTGACCGATCTCCTCAGGCACGCCGATGCTCAGCAGCACATGGCTGGGGTCCAGACTGTCGGAGTTGCAGGCAGAGCCGGTAGAGGCGCAGATGCCGTGCATATCCAGATCCAGCAGGATGGTCTCGCCCTCCAGACCCGGGAAGCTGATGTTCACATTGTTGGGCAGACGGGGACTGCGGCCGCCGTTCAGGCGGGCTTCCGGGATGTTCTTGAGGATGCGGTCGATGACGTAATCGCGCAGCTCGCTCTCGTGGGCCATGCGCTCATCCAGATGCGCCGTGGCGATCTCCAGTGCCTTGCCCATGGCAGCAATGCCGGCCACGTTCTCGGTGCCTGCACGGTGGCGGGCCTCCTGACTGCCGCCATCGATCAAGTTCTGGGGCCATACGCCCTTACGGCAATACAGTGCACCCATGCCCTTGGGGCCATTGAACTTGTGGGCGCTCATGGACAGCATATCCACGCCCAGCTCCTTCACGTCCACGGGGATGGCACCCACAGCCTGCACGGCGTCGGTGTGCATCCAGACACCGTGCTTGTGAGCGACCTCGGCAATCTCCTTGATGGGCTGGATGGTGCCGATCTCGTTGTTGGCCATCATAATGCTGACCAGCGCGGTATCGGGACGGATGGCAGCTTCCACGTCCTCGGGGCGGATGTAGCCCTCGGCGGTGGGCTTGATATAGGTCACTTCAAAGCCCATGCGCTCCAGTGCAGCCATGCTGTGCATGATGGCATGGTGCTCGAAAGCGCTGGTGATGAGGTGCTTTTTGTTCTGGCGTGCCTTGGTGAAGGCGGTGCCCTTCACCGCCCAGTTGTCGGCCTCGGAGCCGCAGCTGGTAAAGAAGAGCTCAGCCGGACTTGCATTGATGGCCTTTGCCACCTGCGCACGGCCGGTGTCCACAAATTCCTTTGCCTCGTAGCCGATGCTGTAATGGCTGCTGGGGTTGCCGCAGGCACCGCTCAGGGCTTTGACCATCATTTCCAGTGCCTCGGGAGCACAGGGAGTGGTGGCAGCATTATCCAGATAAACCACTTTTTCCATGTTTTCCATAGGAATGATCCTTTCTTATTGAACGCGTCTGCAGGAGCCTTGAATGCCCTGTGCAGATGCGGAATCCTTTCAACGGATAAGTTATACCATATCATTCCCTAGCATGTCAATAGGAATACTGGAAATTCATCAATCCGTAACAATCCGGGCAGATTCAGCGCCCTTTTCCGGCCAGCTTTCCCAGAACCACCTTCCATTTGGGGTAGCCCCAGCGCCGATCCTCGGCAAAATCATCGGCCAGCTTCCAGGGGAAGGTGCTGCCATCGAAGTACAGATTGCCCGCTTCGTCCACCCGGTCCAGCTTTTTGGGCAGATAGCTCTCGTCGTAATAGCTCTTGCGGCGGTCCGGCAGTACCCAGTGCAGCGTGCCGTCCTCATCCATGCCGGACGCCCACACGCCGAACACAAAGGTAGCGGCCTCGCCGTAGCAGTGCTGCTCAAAGCGGATAGCGCCATCGTAGTAGAACTTGATGACCTCCAGCGTGCCGGATTCCTTTTTGCCGTCCCGCCCTAAAGTAGGGCGGTAATCCTGCTGGTAACGGCAGCCGCAGTGGCTGCCCGCGAACTCTTTTGCATGGAACGACATGGCATGGTTTCCTTTCTGGTATGGTTTTTGCTTTTTATAAAGTATATAACCTTAGAAATGCCCCTCAAAGTCGCCCTCGATCTCGTAGGGCCAGCTTAAAATGCCGCCAAGGTCCCGCAGGTTGGTGTAGCCAAGGCTTTCCAGCTTCTGCACGGCGTCGGCGCTGCGGCGCCCGGTGCGGCAGTACACCAGCCACAGGGCGTTTTTGTCCGGCAGCACCTCGGCGGCACGGTCGATGACCTGCCCCAGCGGCAGCAGCTTTGCCCCGGGGATGTGCCCCACGGCGTATTCGTCCGGCTCGCGCACATCCACGGCGACAGCCTTGCCGGAATCCAGCAGACGGATGGCGTCTGCTGCGGTGATCTTCTCTGTCATACTCTCACTCCTCAAAGATAGGTTCTGTTCCATCCTATGATAGCAGACCTTTTTTGTTTGCACAAGAGGTTTGTCCTTTGCAAAATCCGAGTAACGTGCTATACTATGAAATACAGCAAGGAGAGGACTACCATGAAATTTTCCACCAAGAGCCGCTATGCGCTGCGGCTGATGGCCGAGCTGGCCCGCTACGCGCCGGGCACTACCGTCTCGCTGAAGGAGATCAGCGAGCGGCAGAACCTGAGCCTGAAATATCTGGAACAGATCGTCACCCCGCTGGCGCGGGTAGGGCTGGTCAAGAGCGAGCGGGGCAGTCAGGGCGGCTACCGCCTGACTAAGGATGCTGCCGACTACACCGCCGGCGAGATCCTGCGCGCCATCGAGGGCAGCGTGGCGCCCATTCCGTGCCTTGGCAGCGTGACCAATGAGTGCCCTATGTCCGAGCAGTGCTTCACTCTGCCGTTCTGGGCGGGGCTGGATGAGGTGATCAACCAGTATATCGACAGCGTTACGCTGGAGCAGCTGGCAAGCCAGCTGCCTGCGCTGGATTCCGCCGCGCAGGAGAGCTGCTGCAGCTGCGGCGGCAGCCCTGCTTTTTTTGTACCCATTCCCCGCCCATGCAGCGGATTCCGCTGCCTTGCAGGGCCAGGTGAGCGCGGCGCAGCGCGAATATGAAAGCGCCGCCAGCACACTGGACAGCATGCAGCAGCAAGCCAGTGACACCCGCCAGCAGGTCAACGACTTGCAAAGCCAAACCGACGCACTGCGCGGCCAACTGGGCAGCATTGTGGCCCAACTGGAGCAAAGCCGCACCGAGCTGGCCGAAGCCCAGAACCAAGCAACCGCTGCGGCCAAGGCGCTGGAAGAAAAGCAGGCTGCGTTCAGCGCCCGATATGACAGTTGCAAGCAGCAGCTGACCGCCATGCAGCTGCTGAACGAAGGCGGGGAAATCAGCCTGTTGATGCAGGCGGATGATTTGTACGAACTGCTGACCTT
>OICN01000719.1_pt1 | contig 10636 bp, 7 predicted proteins | sample 1581301 | NCBI WGS metagenome assembly OICN01 (sample SAMEA3882557, study PRJEB24775) | human gut metagenome | biome: human-associated habitat; feature: intestine environment; material: feces | place: Netherlands | collected 2009/2010
TCCGATTGCGGCCACTTCACAGAATATTTTTGATACTTTTGTCTTGATTGGTATTTCTCTATTGATTTATGGTATTGCGAAAAAGGGAGATACAATGACAAGAAAAAAGGGGATCTTTATGATCCTCGTATATGTCATTTATATGATTTATATTATTGTACGCTAGGCGAGTCCTAGCTTTTTTTCTTTCCTTGGGAAAGAATAGCTCGAATGGAATTGAAAAGAATGGGCTTATATTCTTCAATAGGAAGGGGTTGACTATGAAGAATACTGTTGTAGCAAGTACTTCCTGTAAGTTCAACTATTAAGTAGAGTATGACTTCTGAATTTTCAAATTCATATCCATTTGCGGTTGCGATTTCGTTAAATTCTTTTATAAGATTGAAACTATCATTATCAATAGCCGTATTTAACTGAGCATGGAACACGCCCCAAGATAGGTTTCTTTCAACGAATTTTAAAATCAATGGATTGTTTTCTAATCGAATCAATACTTGATTAATCAAGAAGATAACAGAGTCTTCAAAATTACGAATATCGTTTTTTTCTAATTGTTTGTGGGCTTCTTCAAAAAGACGATGTGCTTCTTTTTGAATTAGAATATCGCGTATTTGATATTTATCTTTGAAATAAAGATAGAAAGTGCCCTTTGCAACGCCGGCGTTGTTCACGATGTCCGAAATAGAGGTTTTATTAAAGCCGTTGTCGATAAAGAGCGAGAAAGCAGAGTCCAGAAGGGACTCACGCTTCATTTGTTTGTTATTATCAATTTTTCCCACAGAGAGTCTCCTTTCCTGAAAGATATCAAAAACGTGTGTCATTATCCTGCCTATAATTATAGGTATCATACATGGAAACTGTCAAAGGGAAAATGACTAATTTTCTCATTTTTGTGACTATGCACGAAGAAAAAAATGACCGATCGTCAATTTTGTGCAGTATTTAATGTTGACTAAGAGTCATTTTTGCGTTATAACATTAGATGATTGAAAGGCATAGGAAAAACATCCTCGATCTGAGGGAAACAGTATCCCGCAGTATCTTACTCCGAGCGGGTTTTACTTCTCTTATGATCCTGGATTTCATCATAAAAAACCATTATAAAAACCACAGAAAGGAAGTTTATCACAATGAATAGAAACAGAAAACTGAGAAAACAGATGATGTCTGGTCTTGCTGTTGGTATGGCTGCTGTTATGGGAGCTGCTCCGGTTTATGCAGCGACAGGAGAGGACGCAGCGGTTTCCAAAGAAGAAACCGTATATGTAAATGCAAATGCAGACGGATCGGAAGATCAGATTACCGTATCCAACTGGCTGAAGAACGCAGGAACGGAAAAGAACCTGCAAGATGAAAGTGAACTGAAGGACATCAAAAACGTAAAGGGCGACGAGGAGTTCACCCAGAGCGGAAACAAGCTGACCTGGCAGACAGACGGCGAGGATATCTATTATCAGGGAACAACCACAAAAGAGCCTCCGGTTTCCGTGAAGTTCACCTATTATCTGGACGGCAAGGAAATCAAACCGGATGACCTGGCCGGAAAGAGCGGAAAACTGAAAATCAAAGTTGACTATACAAACAACACAAAGACAACGGTTGACATCAACGGCAAGAAAGAGACGATGTACACCCCATTCGTCCTGATGACCGGAATGATTCTTCCGCAGGATACTTTCTCCAATGTCAAGATCGACAATGGTAAAGTCATTTCCGATGGAAGCAGAAACATCGTAATCGGATTTGGTATGCCGGGCCTGCAGGAAAGCCTGGGATTAAATTCCGATTCCCTTGAAGATCTGGTATCCGGTGACAGCGATTTCGAACTGCCGGAAAGCCTGGAGATCACTGCAGATGTGGAGAACTTCTCTCTGGATTCTACCTTCACCGTTGCACTTGACGATGTTCTCGACACCATCGATACCGACAACATCACCGGATACGATGACCTGAAGGATGCACTGAGTGATCTTGAGGATGCTGCAATGGAACTGGTTGACGGTTCCAAGGCACTCTCCGATGGTGTGGATACTTTAAAAGACAGCTACAAAGAGCTGGATGACGGTATTGGAACGTTAAAAGGCGGCGCTGACGAGCTGAACAGCGGAGCCGGCACACTGGCAGGCGGAGCCGGCACACTGGCAAGCGGAGCATCGACTCTGGCAAACGGAACTTCTACTCTGAACAGCGGAGCTTCTACCTTAAACAGCGGAGCAGCTACCCTGTCCAACGGAGCATCCACCTTAAGCAGCGGAGCTTCTTCCCTGGCAAGCGGCGTAAACTCCTATACCGAGGGCGCTGATACCCTGAATAAAGCAATCCAGACGTATCTTGGAAAGAACGGTGTGCTGACTGGAAGCGTAACCGAGTATGTAAACGGTGTGAATAAAGTCGTTGCAGGCGTAAAACAGTACACCGACGGAACAACACAGCTGTCCGACGGCGTTGCTTCTTATGTAGCAGGTGAGAAACAGCTTGCAGCAGGCGCTGAGAAGCTTCAGCCTCTGGCAGACGGCCTGACCGAGGTAAACAGTGCAATCGCAACACTGAACGCAGCACTCGACGGAAAAGATGAGAATGATATTTTAGCAGGAGCAAAACAGCTCTCCGAAGGACTGACCAGTTTGAACGAGCAGCTGCAGAGCACCGATGTACAGAGCCTTCTGACGATGGTAGACGGCATGACCAGCACCGGTTCTACCCTGATCTCCGAGACCGAGGCACTCTCCGAGGTTCTGAACACCACAATCGCAGGATCTGTCAACAGCATGATGACAAACGGCAACGAGCTGATGAACCAGATGGATACGCTGTCCAAAGGACTTGAGAGCTACTTAAGCGGTCTGGAGGCACAGATCACGAATCAGGCAACGCAGATGGGAACCCAGATGGCAGCACAGGTTCAGGCATGGGCAGACGGAGCAGCAGCACAGCTGAACCAGGAAGCAACAGCAGCAGCACAGAGCGCAGCTGATGCAGCAGCAAGCCAGGCATCCGCCGATGCAGCAAAACAGGCAAATGATCAGCTCTCCGCAGCAGCGGCTGCACTGGATGCACAGATTTCCGCAGCTAAGAGCGCCGGAAATACAGAGCTTGCCGATTCCTTAAGTAAAGCAAGAAATCAGATCGGAAGTGTCAGCGTTTCCGCTTCAGCAGGAACCGTTTCGGTTACTCCGGTTACAGCTCCGCAGATTACTCTTCCGGAACTGAACTTCGAAATCGAGCGCCCGGATCTCTCCGGTCTTGCAGCAATGCAGCAGAAGATGAGCGACATCAAGAGCCAGTACAGTGATCTGCAGAAGACGGTTGCAGCTCTGATGCCGCAGCTTGAGACCATGCAGAAACAGATGCAGACCATCACCGATAATAAAGCAGTTGTTGAGCAGAATCTTGGTGCAATGCAGAAACTGACCGCAGGTGTGGCACAGCTTGATGCAGGCGGAAGCGCTCTGTACAAGGGCATCGGTACTCTGTCCGCAGGTGTGAGCGAGCTGTACAGCAGCACAAATGAGAGTTTTGCAAAAGCAACAGCAGGCATCAATGCACTGAACGCAGGATTCACTCAGCTGAGTGCTTACAATGATACGCTGCTTTCCGGCGCAAGCCAGCTGAAAGCAAATGCACCGGCTCTGGTTGAGGGTGTTACGACTCTGCAGGGCGGCACGACACAGCTGACCGCAGGTCTTGGACAGCTGGGAAGCCAGTTAAGCGATGGATCTGCAAAACTTTCTGCAAACAGCGGAAGCTTAAGAAGCGGAGCATCCCAGCTGGCAAGCGGAGCCTCCACACTGGCAAACGGAACTTCTTCCCTGGCAAGCGGAGCTTCTGAACTGAACAGCGGAGCTTCTACGCTGGCAAGCGGAGCATCTACTCTGGCGAGCGGAGCTTCTACACTGGCAAATGGAACTTCTTCTCTGGCAAGCGGAGCTTCTGATCTGAAATCGGGAAGCAGCAAGGTTGTTGATGGTATTGACGAGCTGTCCGATGGGGCGAAAGAACTGGCTGACGGTACGAAGAAGTTTGAAGAAGAGGGTACCAGCAAGCTGAAGAGTACCTTTGAGGATGATCTGGGAGATGTACTGGATCGGATTCAGGCGCTGAATTCGGATAAATGCGCTTATACTTCTTACAGTGGTAAGGCAAATGGAATGGATGGAAGCGTGAAGTTTATTATTGAGACTGCGGCGATTGAGGCTGCGGAAGAGTAATGTGATTCCACGGTAGATTGTGAGGCCGCCTGCGGTCGGGATGTTTTCCCCGACCGCAGGCGGCATTTACGTTACGTGGGGTGCAAAAAGACAAAAAATAAGAACAGCCCGCGGATATGCGGGCTGCTCTTTCATAATGAGGGGGGAGATAGTTTTGAGTGGTTCATCAACTATCTAAGTTATAGTATAGGGAAGAAATGTGAGCAAAGTATGTCTATTTTCTAAAAGAAACAGTAAATTTCTAAAGAATAAGTGAATCCATCCATTGAGTAAATCACTTCCGTCCGCCAAAACGTAGATGGGTCCCCAGGCACCGCGGGGGGCGGACGCTCCGCTGTGCCTGGGGGTCGTATCCTCCCGTCCTATTCAAAAGAAAGTTTCCGGTTCCCATAACTCTTCCGGTACTGTCCCGGCGTCATCCCGGTGAGTTTTCGGAAAGCCGTGGAAAAATTATGCGCATCCTGAAATCCAACATTATAGGCAATCTGAGAGACTGTGTGATTCGTGTCCGTCAGCTCGGCCATAGCGCTGTCCATTTTGGATTTCAGGATGAACTGCTTCAGTGTCATCCCGGTGCCCTCGTGGAAGAGGGAGGAGAGGTATTTGTCGTTGTAGCCGAAATAACGGGCGAGTTCGGTGACTTTGAGGGACTCGCTGCTGTGGTACTGGATGTAGCTGATGATGTCCTGCAGGATCTGTGTCCGCTGCGTTTCGGAAGTGTAGGTGCGGTAGAAGGGGCTCTGGCAGTTGATTTCGCCGAGAACAGCGGCAGTCAGGCTGTTGTTGAGGAACGTGTTGTGGAAACGCAGGGAAGTGTCCTGGAGCTGCTTCATGAGGATGATGACGCGGTTCGGGGACGAAAGCGTTCCCTGGCGCGGGATGCATAACGTTTCGGGGTAGTTGGATGGAAGCTGGGCGGGAGCGAGGTCCTCAAGGCGGTAGGAGGATGGCGGTGCAGCATGAAACTCATCCAGAACCGATCCGGCGGTCGGGTCAGAAGGAGCGATGATCGGTGCGGAGGGGATACCAGGGATAAAATGGAGCCAGTAGAAAGAGCAGCTTCCCTTTTTTGAGCCGTGCTGATGGACGGTCGGAGGCAAAAGAAGATATTCGCCAGGATGGACTTCGTAAGAGCGGCGTTCGTCCGCGATAAAAAGCGTTCCTTCCGTCACAACCATCAGTTCAAAATTGACGAGATTCCGTGTCAGGTGCATCCACTCCGGGGACGGGGACTGGAATTTGCCGCAGAGGTCGTAGGTAAAACAGGCGGCATCTGGAAATAAAACAGAGATCATATGACTTTTTCAAACCTTTTCAAACATTCTTGTATTTTAAACGGCGGTCCGTTTTGCTAAAATAAAACTATAGAAAAACAGGAAAACAGCCGTCAAAAGAAGTGTAACGCTTCCCATATCTGAAAGCAAGGAAAATATCTTTTTCAAACCAGGAGGCGGCGGAAGAAAATGAAAAAGGAGACCGAAAAAATGGATCAGAAAAACTTCAGCAAACCATTATCCCTGGCAAAAGTCCAGGTTACCGATGCATTCTGGAAAAAAGAGATGGAGCTTGTCCGCACCGAAGTAATTCCGTATCAGTGGAATGCCTTAAATGACAATGTTCCAGGAGCAGCACCGAGCTTCTGTATGCGGAACTACCGCCGCGCCGGTGAAGTTGAAAAAGAGCGGAAAGCAAAAGGAGACAAATTTGTTCAGATCAAATATCCGCTGGATACTTTTGAGACACTGCCGAAGGATGGCAAAATGGACGGAAGATTTTATGGCTTCCTGTTCCAGGATACCGATTTTACCAAATGGGTGGAGGCAGTTGCGTACTCCTTGACACAGCATCCCGATCCGGAGCTGGAAAAAACGGCAGATGAAGCAATTGAAGCTGTCTGCGCAGCACAGAGAGAAGACGGATACCTCGATACCTACTATCTGATCAACGATCAGGATATGATTTTTACAAACCTTAAGGACAACCATGAGCTGTACTGCTTCGGTCATCTGACGGAAGGCGCCGTGGCCTATTATCAGGCGACCGGAAAAGACCGTCTCTTAAAAGCAGCGGAGCGTTTCGCGGATTTTATTGCCAGCAAACTCGGTCACGGCGAGGGTAAAAAAGCAGGTTATCCGGGTCACGAAATTGCAGAGATGGCTCTGATGCGTCTCTATGATCTGACCGGCGAGCAGAAGTATCTTGATCTTGCAAAATACTTCATCGATGAACGCGGAACAAAACCATACTATTACGATATCGAGCGCGGTCTGACCTGCCCGGAGGGCGAGGAACGATATAGCTACAATCAGGCAAACCGCCCGGTGCGTCAGCAGGATGAGGTGCAGGGGCACTCCGTACGCGCCGTATATCTCTATTCCGGCATGGCGGATGTGGCAAGGGCAACGCAGGATGAGAGCCTGCTGAAAGCCTGTGAAACTCTCTGGAACAACATGGTGCATCAGAAAATGTACGTCACCGGCGGAATCGGTGCCACTCATATAGGAGAGGCATTCTCTTTCAACTATGACCTGCCAAACGATACCGCTTACGCAGAGACCTGTGCATCCATCGGTCTTGTGTTCTTTGCTCGCCGCATGCTGGAGATTCAGGCAAAAGCAGAGTACGCGGATGTGATGGAATTAGCCCTCTACAATGGCGTTCTCTCCGGAATGGCGCTCGACGGAAAGAGCTTCTTCTATGTCAATCCGCTGGAGGTACTGCCGGAGGCATGTCACAAGGATGAGCGGAAATTCCATGTAAAACCGATCCGTCAGAAATGGTTCGGCTGTGCCTGCTGCCCTCCGAACCTGGCAAGAACGGTAAGCTCAGTTGCATCTTACGCATACACGGAAAACGACACAACCCTGTTTGTCCACTTGTACATGGGTGGAACAGCGGAAGGAGAAAAAGTAAAAGCATCCATCACTTCCGAATTCCCGTGGGACGGCCATGTTTCCGTGACCTGCGAGAGCGATACCAAAGAGCCGTACACCTTTGCATTCCGCATCCCGGGATGGTGTGCTTCTTATGAAAAAGAGATTCCAAAAGGCGCAGAAGTGGAAGAAAAAGACGGGTATCTGTATGTGACAAAAGTATGGGCGAAGGGTGAGACGATCCGCCTGAACTTCCCGATGGAAATCCAGTTTTTGGCATCCAATCCGCTTGTACGCGAGGACGCCGGCCGTGTTGCCGTAAAACGAGGACCGGTTGTTTACTGTATGGAAGAAGCAGACAACGGAAAGAATCTGCATTTGACAAAACTCTGTGTGAATGGTGAAAAAACCGCAGAAGCAGCCGATGAGCTGGGCGAGCACTTTGTGCGCGTAACGGCCGAGGGACGTCGCATGAAGCTGGGCGATGCGGAAAAACAGCCGTTGTATCATCTGTATCAGAAAGAGGAAGAGGAAAAGACGAAACTGAAGCTGATTCCATATTATATGTGGAACAACCGAGGTGAGGGCGAAATGCAGGTATGGATCCGCGCATGTGAATGATTTTATTAAAGAAGAAATAAAAGACTCCGGAAAAGGGATGGCTCCTGATGCAGCCTCCCCTTTTTTCCGGAGTTCTTGTTATGCCAAAATATGAGAATCCTGCAAAAAAGAAAGTGAATTTTTTGCAGGATTCTTTGTGCTATTGGTACAGATTATTTTCTGCTTCTCATAGAAAGACTGCCGAAAGCAGAAGAAACGGCGGGCAGAATTACGAGGACGACCGCAAGGACAATCATTCGATCCACAAAGTCTGTCATGGCCTGTACAACGCAGACAGAGAGAGTCAGATTCATACCGAGGCTGTGAAGCAGCTGCACCAGCACAGTGGAGCCGGAGGAAGTAATTCCACCGAAAACAACCGCGGTGATTGTGGAACTTACCACAGTACCCGGAAGTGAGATCACAAGCGCTGCCGGAAACAGCTTCCAGCCCATGGAGCGGAGGGAAAGACTCTCGCTGCGGGATCCTGCCGCATGGGACGGGCGGAGTCTGCGGAATACAAGGCCGGCAACGAGACCGATGACAAGCTGCACCGGAATATAGTAAAACGCATAGACATCACTCGTCATGCCGGAAATGAGTCCGGAGATCAGTCCCGGAACGAGGCCTGCAGCAGGTCCGAACAGAGCGGCTGCCAGAACTGTTCCGATGGAGTCCAGATAAACCGGAAGACGCAGCAGCAGAGCAATGGTACCGCCGAGAATATTGATGACACCGCAGAGCGCGAGTGTCGTGAGCTTTAACGTACGGTTAGTATTCATCATGCCTCGCCTCCCTTCTGAAACATCGTCTCATGTGGGAAGACCGGCGGTGCAGTGAGAATCTGGTCGAGAACCGGTGCGGATTCCTCCTGCGGCACGCCGAGAACGCGCTCAAAGAACATCAGGAAGAAACGGCGCACATCGACCTGCGTCAGAATGTGGCTGTTCGGTGCTTTCTGATAAAAATTCATGGCATCCACAACCGTCTGTCCGATGCAGAGGCCTCCGGTTTCTACCTGCGTATACGCATCAAAACCGCTGCAGAGCGACGGATCCACAAGATAAGCGGCCGCGAGCGGATCGTTGATCACGCATCCGATGACCTTTTCCTGTTTCCAGTGGAAATCAAAGTAGAAGCGCGTCAGCTCCTCAATGCGGGTTCCGACTCCTGGATTTACGCATTTCATATATTCCACAAGATTCGGCGTCAGGACAATTTTTCGTGTGACATCCAGCCCGATCATATGAAGCTTTTTGCCTGCAAGCTGCGGCAGCTCGGAAAACGCGCGGAATACTTCGGCTGCGGCATCCGGGTCGCACCAGTAATTGTACTCGGCAACCGGGGAGCAGTTTCCATGGCTCTTATAGCTTCCGCCCATGGAGACAAGAGCCGTCAGGTTTGTCAGGCACTCCGGTGCGCGGGAGATGACTTTTGCAAGGTTCGTCATCGGTCCGAGGGCAAGAATGGTAACATCAGGGGTTGCTTTTAAGGTTTCGATCAGGAAAGAAACAGCGTCCTTGTTTGGCGTAAGGCCTTCGGCATCCGGCCAGCCCGATTCGCCGAGACCGTCCATGCCGTGGGTGTCCATCGCGTCCACGTAGTCGCGGACCAGAGGCGTCTCCTCGCCGACATAAACCGGGACATCTGGTTTTCCAATCATAGAAAGAATTTTGAGGGCATTTTTAGCGCCCATAGAAGCGGGTACATTTCCGCTGACTGTGGTGATGCCGACAAGATCCAGCTCTTTCGAAGCCGCGGCAAGCATCAGGGCGAGAGAATCGTCGATGCCCGGATCACAGTCGATGACCAGTTTTCTTGCATTCATTTTCCAATCTCCTTTGATGAAAATTTTGAGATACTTGGTTTTTTATACTGGGAAGTTCACGAACCAGTCCGGACACCCGCAAAAAGACGGGAAAATCCGATTGCATAAATGCACGGGCAAGAGTATAGCACAGATAAAAAAAAAAATCCAGTAAAACAAACCTTGCCTGTTTTGAAAAAATCGGTTATGGTATAGAAAAGCATACAGCAAATGAGAACATGGGAGAAAAGAAAATGGCAGATGGATTTTTAGCACCAACTGGGAAATTCTATCCCAAAACAGAAAATTTTCATGCGCAGACCGCGCGGGCGATTTTAGGTCAGGACGGCCAGACGGACGAGCCGATCCAGGAGCTTTTACGTCGCGGTTATATTTTATTTGTAGGATTCCACAAACCAGGCGAACCGGAAAATCTCCATGCCGATATGGATTACGTCCTCGGCGGACCGGGGTATCCGGCGACCGAAGGGCAGAAGGCCTGGATTGCAGAACATACGGAAGAGCTGTCGAGAAAGCAGCAGTTTGACATCAACAACGACGAGACAAACTTTGAGAACTTTTACATCAGCAATGTCCGCATGTTTCCCTGGTGCAAAGGGTGTGCCGAAGAGAAAGCGCGTGACCTCTGGGGCAATGCACAGAGCGAGGAGAAGCCGAAGCGGTGTGATGCGTGTCCGGCCTTCAGGAACCGTCCGCTTTAACGAAAAACAGAAAATGTCAGAAAATAATCTGGTGAGATTATAATAGGAAGAAAAAATACTTTTGCACAGTAATGCATCAATGGGGGAAATCCGCAGAAGCCGCGTAAATACGCGATTTTTTGCGAATTTCCCCCTTGACTTTTGAAAGGACAGACGCTATAATAAACGAGCGTGCGTAAAAGACTGTTTTTTGTGCGCGCAAAAGCTGCAAAGCAATTATGTTGAACTAAAGCAGCCGTATGAAACCCCGTGGGACACACGGAGAAATCTATCAGGAGGTGAAATGGAATGCCAACATTCAACCAGTTAGTAAGAAAAGGCCGTGAGACTTCCGTAAAGAAATCTACCGCGCCGGCACTGCAGAAAAGCTACAATTCTCTGAGAAAGAAATCCACAGATATGTCTTCTCCTCAGAAGAGAGGTGTG
>OICN01000722.1_pt1 | contig 10618 bp, 9 predicted proteins | sample 1581301 | NCBI WGS metagenome assembly OICN01 (sample SAMEA3882557, study PRJEB24775) | human gut metagenome | biome: human-associated habitat; feature: intestine environment; material: feces | place: Netherlands | collected 2009/2010
CGCACCTTCGGTGCTATAAAAAGCTTTTCAAGCTTTTTAACAGGTTTTGGTATCAATCAGCCACAGCACCAGCAGGTGGGCCGGGTAAAAGCCGTACCATACCCACCGGAGCCAGGGGCCGTGGGGGCCCTGACGGCCCCGGTACAGCCAGATGGGGAGCAGGGCCGCCGCCAGCAGCTGCACGGGCAGCTCCATGCCCCACACGATCATGGACGCGCTGGGCAGCAGCCGGCCGTTGACGATCACCATAGCCGCCAGCTCCCCGATCCGGCCGCCGCTGCGGCCCCGGCACAGGGCAAACACCAGCACCGTCAGCACCCCGGGGCCGAAATAGTCGGACTGCAGCGCCTCCCCCAGCAGATAGCCCGCCCCTGCGGCCGGCAGCGCCGCCAGGGGCAGGGGAAGGTGCAGCCGCTCCTGCAGGGCATCCGCGGCCCACAGTGCCGCCGCGGCGATGAAGAACGTCCACAGGACATTCTGATACCCGGCGTCCACCGGCGTTCCGCTGAAGGCCAGGTCAAAGGGCACCTCCGACACCACAGCGCAGATCAGCAGCCGCAGGGTGTATTTTTCCCGGTCGTGGGTCCTGTACCACCCTTCGGCGATCTGGAAGGCGAAAATCGGGAAGGCCAGCCGCCCCACATACCGCATCCACATGGCCGTGGGAAACAGGAGATAGCCCATGTGGTCCACCAGCATGGCGGCCATGGCCAGGAGCTTCAGGTCCAGGGCGCTGAGGTCAAGCCGGCTTTTTCCCATGGCCTCTCCTCATACCCGCCTGGGGCGGCCGGACACGGCGGCGGCCGCCCGGGCCTGCTGGGCCCGGACGTATTCCTCCACGTCGAAGGGCTCCGCCTGGGCGTCTGCCCGCAGATACAGGGGGTGGTGGGGATGCCCGGCCTTGGAGCGGCGGCCGCAGGTGACCCATTGGGCGCCGTATTCCCGGCCCAGGGCGATCATATCCTCCAGACAGGTCCAGAGGTAGGGGCGCTTTTCGATGATGGTCCCCCAGGCGGCCCACACCACCGGCCGGGGATTCAGGGACAGGGCATAGGCGAAGGCCCGCATATTCTCCCGGTGCAGCTCCGGGTTGCACTCCGGCTCCATATCGTCCGGGGAGGTGGCCCGCTGGGCGTAGACATTGAACATGATGAACGAGTCGAAGCCGTTGTTCCGGGCCACCCGCTCCACGCTTTGCAGGGTGGGGTCCAGGTCCCCGGGCCGGGCGGTGGAGGGGTTGATGCCGATGCAGATCAGGGGCTTCTGCCCCCGGGTGCCCAGGATGTACCGGTACTCGGTGTATTCATTGGGGACGAACAGCCACTGCTGCACGTCATAGTCCGGGCTGGGGGCCAGGGCCTTTTCCAACTGGGTATCGAAGCGGATATCTCCCAGGCGGCGGATATCCACGGTGGGAACGTGGGGCATGGCGAATCCTCATTTCTCCCCCCGCAGGGCGATGATCTGATCGCGCAGCAGGGCGGCGTATTCAAACTCCAGCATCTTGCTGGCTTCCTTCATTTCCTTCTCCAGGCGGCGGATGGTGGCCTCCCGCTCGGCATCCGTCAGCTTGCGGCGGCTGGCCTGCTGCTCCTGCTGGGCATCCTTGGAGATTTCCAGCACCTTGCGCACGTCCTTGCGGATGGTCTGGGGCACGATGCCGTGGGCCTTGTTATAGGCGTCCTGCTTCTCCCGGCGGCGCTGGGTCTCGTCCATGGCCGCCCGCATGGAGGGGGTGACGGTGTCGGCATACAGGATCACCAGACCCTGGGCGTTCCGGGCGGCCCGGCCGATGGTCTGGATCAGGCTGGTCTCGCTGCGGAGGAATCCCTCCTTGTCGGCGTCCAGAATGGCCACCAGACTCACCTCCGGCAGGTCCAGGCCCTCCCGCAGCAGGTTGATACCCACCAGCACGTCAAATTCGCCCAGCCGCAGATCCCGGATGATCTCCATCCGCTGGATGGCGGCCACGTCGGAGTGCATATACCGCACCCGCAGGCCCAGGCCCTTCATGTGGTTCGTCAGGTCCTCCGCCATGCGCTTGGTGAGGGTGGTCACCAGCACCCGCTCATTTCGGTCGATGCGCAGGCGGATTTCATCCACCAGGTCGTCGATCTGCCCCTCCACCGGCCGCACCTCCACCCGGGGGTCCAGCAGGCCCGTGGGCCGGATCACCTGCTCGGCCACCTGGTCGGCGTGCTCACGCTCATAGTCCCCGGGGGTGGCGGACACGAACACCGCCTGGTGATACCGCTCCTCAAATTCCGGGAATTTCAGGGGCCGGTTGTCGAAGGCGCAGGGCAGGCGGAAGCCGTATTCCACCAGGCTCTCCTTCCGGGCCCGGTCGCCGTTGTACATGGCCCGGACCTGGGGCAGGGTCACATGGCTCTCGTCCACAAACAGCAGGAAGTCCTCCGGAAAATAGTCCAGCAGGGTGGTGGGCGGGGAGCCGGGCTCCCGGCCGGAGATCACCCGGGAATAGTTTTCGATGCCGGTACAGTAGCCCAGCTCCCGCATCATCTCCAGGTCATACCGGGTGCGCTGGTCAATGCGCTGGGCCTCGATGAGCTTGCCATGATCCTCAAACCACTTTTTCCGCTCCGCCAGCTCCTTTTCGATCTCCTCCGCCGCCCGCTCCATCTTGTCCTTGGTGGTGACGTAGTGGCTGGCGGGATAGATGGCCACATGCTGGAGCACCCGCTGGGCCTGACCGGTGACGGGGTTGATCTGGGAAATGCGGTCGATCTCGTCGCCGAAGAACTCCACCCGGATGGCGTAGCCGTTGGCATATACCGGATAGATCTCCACCGTGTCCCCCCGGACCCGGAACATATTCCGGTCAAAGGCGATGTCGTTGCGCTCATAGCGGATCTCCACCAGCTTGCGCAGCAGCTGGTCCCGGGGGTACTCCTTCCCCTGGCGCAGGGAGATCACCATGTTGGCATAGTCGATGGGGTCTCCCAGCCCGTAGATGCAGGACACCGATGACACCACGATGACGTCCCGCCGCTCAAACAGGGCGGCGGTGGCGCTGTGGCGCAGGCGCTCGATCTCGTCGTTGATGGCGGAGTCCTTCTCGATAAAGGTATCCGTATGGGGAATATAGGCCTCGGGCTGGTAGTAATCGTAGTAGGAGACAAAATACTCCACCGCGTTGTGGGGAAAGAATTCCTTGAATTCGGCGCACAGCTGGGCGGCCAGGGTCTTGTTGTGGGCCAGCACCAGGGTGGGCCGCTGGACCCGCTCGATGACCTTGGCCATGGTGTAGGTCTTGCCGCTGCCGGTGACGCCCAGCAGCACCTGGTCCCGCAAGCCGTTTTCGATGCCGCTGGCCAGGGTGTCGATGGCCTGGGGCTGGTCCCCGCTGGGGGTGTATTCCGATACCACCTTGAATTTTCCCATAAGCGCCTCCTGTTCCGTGCAGTCGTGTAGTATTCTATTGTATCACCTTTATTTTTATCTGTAAACCTATTTTTTCAAACAAATGTTCTGGATCCGGCCCAGGGCGGCAGGCATGTGTTGATAAGAGCAGCAGGGACGCGGCAGAATGGCCGCGTCCCCGCTATGCTGTTTCTCTATTCCGGCCGGTCACGCGGGCGATTGGGTGAAATTAGGTATCGCCGTACCCGGAAGTCTCTCTAAAAGTTGATAAAACGCCATAAATTCTGATATATCAACGGTTCTAAAGATTCTAAAAATTACAAAAATCTATATAACTCGATATAGATTTTTGCACCATTGGTACAGAAATGGTACAGTAAATTTGCGTGGTTTTGAGGGAAAATGAGCCCGCTGCAACGGGGTGAAAAAGGCCGGAGGACGTGCGTCCTCCGGCCTTCGTTTGGGCTGTGATGTCAGGTGAAGCCGGTGAATTTGGAGTATCAGATCATTTTCGTGAGGTCACGAAAATGATCGTACCGGGAAGCGGCTCGACCGGGAAATCAGGGACTATATGCAGGATTCCCGATTCCAGCGATTTGAAATCTCCCATCCGATGCACTGGCCAAAAAAGCGCCCTTTGCACTTTACGGAAACGAGAACGGCCACGCCGAACCGCACCAAGTTACTCGGAACCGCGCACGCCATGCACGGTTTACAGAAGCGCAGAAGGGTGAAATTCGTTTGCGTGGGAGGAAAAAACTTTGCGGTTTGGGAAGGATTGAATCTGTCTGAGATTTTCAGGGATTTCTACAGGGCATTTATTTCCCATCTTCATTAAAATAAAGCATTTTGCCAGAAACCGGCTCTCTTTGGGGTTCAGTGTATTCAGTTCCATAAATCTTGCACCTGAACTTCTCCAATGATGCATCAATATCATCAAATACACTCTGAAATACCAAGGTGTTTGTATACCCAGAAGTTTTTTCCTCTCTTGAAGAAAAATACTTCTGATTTAAGGCAACCACTTTTGAAGCACATGCTGGCAGGTTTCCCTTGCCCTCTTTCAACAAATTAAAGTGATATGCTTCGGTTCTAAACTGAAGCACAATATCCACCAACTTATTATAAATTGCATCATATGCCTTTTGCCGAATACGCTTGTTACCTACAAGAAAATCTAAGTTGCCGTAGGCATTGTCAAATGCACCTAACCCTACAGAAGATGCCAACCGGTAGCTATCCATGCACCGGATAAATACTTCTTTATATTTTTTTATTTCGTACTCATATATCGTGTCCAACTCCCGATCAACATCGGTGTTTTCATCAAAAGTGAGAACGGCTGATTCCTCATACCAAGATAATAATTTGTCTTTGGCTTCATGATGGACCTCTTTGTCTTCTGACAAGGCTGCAATTATCTTGTGCCATTCGTTTGACCGTTCTTCTGTAAATGCATCTATAATCAAATCATATGGAGCGTCTACTTCAAGATAATTAATCTTTCGCAATCTTTTCAAGACACTTGTTGCCTGAAGCCAAAACTCCTCCATGGCCTTTCGTTTTTCAACAAAATACTCTGTAAGCGACATGATAAATCCCAAGAAAGCACTTCCAAGAAAAGCCATGGAGATATCATAAAAAATGCAATTACCGTCCTTGCCAATGGCGAATGCACTCACTAAGGATATTAGTGAGATAACAAAAGTGATGATGGTCAGCCATTTCTTTGCTTTCATTTTTCATCCCCTTGCTATTACTCTATCGTTGCAGATTTTGGATAATCCTTCTGCTTATTTCTTCTCATCTATAATCCCATATCGCTTCATTAGCTCGATGCGCCCTTTTGCCAGCTTGATGGAGCCGGACGCGCTGTTGTCCGCGCCGGACTGCTTTTCTCCGGCGTAGTGGGCGATGCGCTGCACCCACGCCACGGGCAGCAGGTACGGGCGCTTTTTGAGGTACGGGTAGCGCCGCTCCAGATACGCCCGCTTGGGGAACACCGTGCGCAGGACACTGCTTTTCTCGCCGGTGCGGCTGGCCTTGACGGCGTTCAGCGTCACGGTGGACGAGTGCAGGCGGGTGTAGCTGTTGGAGCCGTACACGCCGCCGCAAAGGGTGTCGTGCAGCAGCGGCTCCACGTCTACATCGCCGACCCACAGCCCGGGCAGGTCAAAGTCGATGTCCAGATACGTCCGGGCGATCCGGAAGGCCGCGGCGGCGAAGGTCGCCGCGTGGACGCTGGCACACTGGTCATGCAGGCGCTGCCAGTCGATTTGATCGTGGTACGCCCGTGCCCACAGGCCGATGTCGCAGAACTGCCGCAGGCCGATGCCGCTGTACACAAAGTGCTTGTAGGCGTGCAGGATCAGGTACAGCAGGTGCTCATGGGGCGGCATAGTCAGGAAGCCGTCCACCTCCACGGGGGCGATGTCCACAAAGAAGTGATTCAGCTCGTCGTGGGCATCCTCAGCGGAATCGAACAGGTGGCGGTGCAGCTCGATGTAAAGCGGGCTGTCTTTTTTTGTGTAGGACACCTCGTCCGCCGTGGGCAGTTCGTCCGCAGGCGTGTCGGTGGTCAGGCCGTTTGCAAGAAGCGCCTCATGGCAGGCGAAAAACTCGCCCTCCGGGATGAAAAGGTCGTCGTCCGCGCTGATACGGTGATCGCGCAGGGGATAGAGCCTGCTGCAAAGCTGTCCCTTCACCACAACAGGGTGCAGCCCGGCGGCCCGGAGCCTGCGGTAGAGGTCGGTGAACTCCGCCGAGCGCACGGTCTGGTTCAGCACCTGCCCGATGACCTGCTGCTTGATGGCCGCGAACAGCGGGGCGTTCTCCCCGGCGGCAGGCGTCTTGCGGACGGCCTCGAAGAGGATGGGCAGCAGCTTCTGCTGGTTTGCCAGCGTGAATATGGCAGGCCAGTCCACGGCCTCCGTGGGCAGCTCCCCGCCGGAGACGGCAGTCTTGGCGATATGCAGAAATTGCGTTTCTGTGGCAGTCAGGGTCATGGTCGTGGGCCTTTCCTTGTGTTTTTCCATGGCGTGGGCCAGCAGCAGCGAGGACGCGCCAACGAACGCCCCCAGCGTGTTGCAGATCACGTCATCCGTCTCCGCCATGCCGAGGGCAAAGCGGTACTGCGCGTACTCGATCCCCGCGCTGAGGACGCAGCTGGTCAGCGCCGTGAGGGCGATGCGGAGCCAGCGGTGCCACTTTCGCGGCAGGGCGTTGGACATCGTCAGCCCCAGCGGGAAGAAGAGAAAGACGTTCATCAGCATCTCCCGGTAAAGCTCCGGCTGCTGCCGCGCGGCCGCAAGCGCGGCGAAGGGGGTGAGGACGGCGGTGTAGGTCCCGGGCGTGCGGGAGAGGAGGGTGGTGTGGAGGATGATGAGGGTTGCGGCAAGCAGCAAAAGCGCGTTTGTAAACCGCCATTTCCTCCGGTCAGCATGTGCGCACAAATATCCCCATAGCGCTCCGCTGATGATAATCGCCGCGATTATACTCGTTGGCGACTGCGCATAAATAAAATTAAGCATCCAGTATGCGGTCAATAAACTCCCGCACTGCGCCTCGGCCGCCGTTATGACTGCAAACATAGTCTGCAACTTCCAGCACCTGCGGGACGGCGTCTGCGGAGCAGGCAGTTGTTCCGCAATAGTTGATGCATGGAAGGTCGTTCAGATCATCGCCTATATAGGCAATCTCGTCCGCAGACGCACCGTATGCGGCAGCAACGGTCTTCAGCTTCTCCAGCTTGTCCGAAACGCCCTGATACAGCTCCGTTATCTTCAATTCCTTTGCCCGCTGCGCGACGATCTCAGAGCTGCGGCCCGTAATAATTACCGGCACAATGCCGTGCGCGGGAAGCAGGTGCGCAATGGCGTACCCGTCCCGCACGTCAAAGGCCTTCATAACTTCGCCCTGAGCGCCGACATAAATGCGGCCATCCGTCAAGGTGCCGTCCACGTCCATAACCAACAGCTTCACGTTCATCTCACGATCCCCGCCTTATAGATATCCTGCATCAGGACAGAACCAACCACGCAGCCGTCTTCGTCAAGGACCGGCATCCCTGTAATCCGCAGGTCGCTCATCTTTTGCAGCGCGTTGACAGCCATATCCCGATGGTCAATAAACTTCGGGGATTTGGTCATCACGTTGTCAACGATCTCGTTGTAAACATCTACGCCCCGCTCCAGCATCCGTCGCAGGTCACCGTCCGTAATGATTCCCTTGAGCTTGCTTTCCGTGTCAACCACCGTGACCATGCTCAATCCCTTGCTGCTCATCTCTACAATGGCTTTGCGAAGGGTACTTCCCTCCGGGATCACTGCGTTCTCCGCACCGGTGTGCATGATGTTTTCCACCTTCACCAGCAGCTTTTTCCCCAACGCACCAGCGGGGTGATGCAGCGCAAAGTCGCTTTTTGTGTAGTTGCGCAGCTTGGAGGCCACCACCGCAATGGCATCCCCCAGCACCAAAAGCGCCGTGGTGCTGCTGGTGGGCGCAAGGTGCATATAGCAAGCCTCTTCAAAATGCGGGAAACAGAAGTGGTGCTGGCATCCCATGGCCAGCGTGGACTTCGGATTTCCGGTAATGGCCACTGTGGTGCAATGGATCTCATGCAATACAGGAAGCAGGCGGACGATCTCATCACTTTCTCCGCTGTAGCTCATCAGAATGACCACGTCGTTTTCCGCCACCATGCCCAAATCGCCATGCATGGCTTCGCCGGGGTGCATGAAAAAGGATGGCGTTCCCAAGCTCGCCAGAGATGCCGCGATCTTTGTTCCGATGTGGCCGGGCTTTCCCATACCGGTGATGATCACCTTGCCCGTGCAGTTTACTACCAGCCGGACGATCGTCTCGAAATCTTCGCCAAGGCTGGCTTTGGTCGCCTGCAAGGCAGCGATCTCAGTGTCAAACACCCATTGCGCTTCTTTTACGATATCCATGTCAAATCTCCGTATGTACTGCGTTGTACACCAAAATCAGCTTCTTCAGCAGCGTCTCCATCTCGTTCAGTGGCACCATGTTGGGACCGTCTGACTTTGCGTGGTCCGGATCCGGATGCGTCTCCATAAAGAGCCCGTCCACTCCCACGGCCACGGCGGCCTTGGCAAGATACTCCACATATTCCCGGTTTCCGCCGGTGCTTGTGCCGTTCCCGCCGGGCTTCTGAACGCTGTGGGTGGCGTCAAAAATCACCGGTACGCCAAAATCCTTCATCACACGCAGGCCGGTCATATCCACCACCAGCGTGTTATATCCGAAGCTGGTTCCCCGCTCGCAGAGCATAACGTTGTCGTTGCCGGACTGCCGCACCTTCTCCAGACAGTTCTTCATATCCCACGGGGCAAGGAACTGTGCCTTTTTGATATTGATGCACCGCCCGGTCTTTGCAGCAGCCACCAGCAGATCAGTCTGACGGCAGAGAAAGGCCGGAATTTGCAGAATATCCGCCACCTCAGCGGCAGGCTCCGCCTGCCAAGGCTCGTGGATGTCGGTGCAAACAGGCAGGCCATAGGTATCCTTCACTTTTTTCAGGATACGAAGTCCTTCCTCCAGTCCCGGCCCCCGGAAGCTACTGAGAGAAGTCCGGTTGGCCTTGTCAAAGGATGCCTTGAATGTGTAGGGGATTCCGAGTTCGTCCGTGATCGTTTTCATCCGCGCCGCAATGGAGAGAACCATCTCCTCCGACTCGATGACGCACGGCCCCGCTATCAGTTGAAACATATTTTTACGCTCCTTATGCTAAGCCGTTTTCGATCATGTAGCGCTCCACCTGTATGCGGTCTTTGGGGGTATCCACGGAGAGCGTCTTGCAGTGTGCGTTGATATAGTAGCAATCCTTGCGGTTTTCGATGAAGCGGAAGGAATCGTTCTCCTCAATTTTCTCAACCGGGCCACGCGGCGTCGCATGATAATACTCCAGTGCGCCATGGGTAAAGGCCCCAACGCCCACAAACTTCTGATAGGCGTAGTTCATCTCACCCTTGGGGAAGGGGATGGGGGCCCGAGAAATGAACAGGCAGACACCGTCCTTATTGGTAACGATTTTCAGATTGGTGGGATCAACAACCTCCACCGGATTGGAAAAATCGGTCATCAGGTTGGAGACGTAGAAGCCGTCCTCAGGAATGGACTGCGGAATGCACTTGACAATGTCCTGCGCCTGCACCAGCGGCTCATCGCCGTTGACCATAACATAGAGGTCAGCCTCCACCTTGTGCGAAACCTCATACAGGCGCTCCGTGGCCGTCTCGCAGTCAGGCGAGGTCATAATGACCTTTGCGCCAAAGCCCTCCGCCACGGAACGGATCTCTTCGTTATCCGTGGCGACATAGACCTCCTCAAAGCACTCGACCTCTTTGGAGTGCTTCCAGACCCAGTACAGCATGGGCTTGCCGCAGATCTGCGCCAGCGGCTTCATATGGAAGCGGGACGAACCGCCCCGCGCCGGGATCATACCGATGATTTTCATTGTATCCTCCTTGTGAAAGGTTATTTTTTATTTCGAATACTGACAGCTTTTCCAAACAGCCAGTAGAGCAGATAGCACCGTGTTTTCAAAATCCGAAGCACGATCGGATTTTCGTTCTTTCCGGACGCATGACGCAGGCAGAACTGAAACTCTTTACTGGAAAGCATCCGCTGGTTATATGCTATTTTTTTAAACCACGATGCCGGATTTCTTTCGTCAAAAGTGTTCGAGAACAGATTCAGGAATTGATAAAGCCAGATATCACAATACGCCTGAAGGTTCTCTTTTCCAATAAACTCAATGCGATCATAAAATGGCCGCAAATGCATTGCAAACCAATCCGGGTCATATTTGTGCATGACGCTTCCTTGCCGTTGGACATATGCATAGAGCTTTTGCGGGACAAATATACAACAGTCACAACACTGTAAATACTTCAGATTAAAATCAACATCTTCGGAAATGTGGCTTGCTTCATAGAACGATATCGAATGATCTTTTATTTTTTTTGCATCATAAATTTTATTTACAGCATAAGCCGACAAGCCCATCAAATATATTTGATAATATGTTGTTGCTACTGACAAACTACATGAATCTTTGAACATGAAGGATTCACTCTCGGTAACTCTCTCTAAGTCACAGCATACCCATGCATTTGGTGTTTCTTCAATTTGTCTGAACAGCTTTTCACACCACTGCGGGCTAACGTAATCGTCGCTGTCACAAAAAAGGAAATACTTCCCCTTGGCGACTGCC
>OICN01000724.1_pt1 | contig 10608 bp, 8 predicted proteins | sample 1581301 | NCBI WGS metagenome assembly OICN01 (sample SAMEA3882557, study PRJEB24775) | human gut metagenome | biome: human-associated habitat; feature: intestine environment; material: feces | place: Netherlands | collected 2009/2010
ACGGGCTTTGAAATCGCGGTAGGAAAGACCCGACGCTTTGATTATGATGTATCCTCGTTTGCCGACGGCGGATATGTTATAAAGAGCTATGACGGCGGAATCGCCGTTGTCGGAGCGGGAAACAGGGGGAACATTTACGGAGTTTGCAGGCTTCTCAAGGAGTTCGGAGGATACCGTTGCTTTGTCGCGGGCGATAAATTGGCGAACGGCGGAGATGCTTTGAATATCCCGAATGATGTCGATATTGAATATACTCCGTACTTCGAGTATACCGAGACGGACTGGAGACTGTCGTGGTGCGATTCACATATCTATTCCCTGTCAAACGGGCTTAGTGGCGGAGTATATAACAGAATTTCCGAGGAGCTCGGCGGTACGGTTAATTATATAAATTCGTTTGCCCATACTCTAACCGCCGGATTCTGTTCTAAAGATAAATACTTCGACTCTCATCCCGAGTATTTTGCATTAAGAGACGGTAAGCGCATTCCGACTCAGCTCTGCCTTACCAATGAGTATGTTTATCATATCGTGCTTGACGAGGTTCTCGACCTGCTTAAAAACAGGCACGATCCCGAGGCCGCGCTTCAGATAATTTCACTTACGCAGGCGGATAATCAGGACTACTGCCAATGCGAAAACTGCAAGAGGCTTGACGAAGAAAACGAGTCGCACGCGGGCACGATGATTTCATTTGTAAACCGCATAGCCGAGCAGGTAGGCCTTATGGACTACGATAATGTTGCAATAGATACGTTTGCATATCAGTACACGAGAAAGCCTCCGAAGAACGTAAAGCCCCTTGATAATGTTATAGTGAGGCTTTGCAGCATAGAGTGCTGCTTTACGCATACATTTGACGATCCCGACTGCGAGCGAAACACAAAATTCATGAGCGATCTTTACGGTTGGGGTAAAATATGCGACCGCGTTTATGTGTGGGATTACGCCAATAACTATAAGTATACTGTCTGCATATTCCCCGATTTCGGAGTTTTGCAGAGAAATATGCAGATTCTTTGCGAAAACAATGTCAAGGGAGTCTACGTCGAGGGCAATTATTATCTCGGAAAATGCGATGCGGAGTTCGGTGATTTGAGGTCATATCTCATCGCTTCTCTGCTGTCCGATCCTTACTGCGACTACGATAAAGCCATGCGTGAATTTTGCGATTTTTATTACGGCGCGGCGGGTAAGGAGATTGTCGAATTCATAAACAAGACGAGCGAAAACGCGAAAAAAGGACACGTCAGATGTTTCAACAGTGTTGATAAAACACTGCATTTTTCGAGAAAAGAAGTCAAGGAATGCGACGAGCTCTGGGAGAATGCGAAGAGGAATACCGCCCATGACGAGGTTGCCAACGAGCACGTAAGGCGGAGCGAAATAAGCTGGAGGGTCTGGAAAAGCTCCGTGCGCAAGGGCGAGTTTGAGTTCTTCGGCCTGTTTCCCGAGAGAATGAGGCTCTATCGCGATATATGCGATTTCGGGATTGAGAAATTCTGCGAATGGGACGACCTTGAAATGAAGCTCCCGCTTCATCTGATTCTCTCATCTCCGAACGAGTGGAAGTCCGATGTCAAGGCGACAAGCAGGGACTACGGCAATTTAATTGATGTTTGCATCCGCACTTACGATACAATAAGAGCTCTTGTCGGAAGGCTTTTTGGAAAGTGGGTCGAGCCCATAGTATAAGCTCAAAGACAATAAAAGAACCACCTACAAAACAGTAACCGCTTATCCGGATAGAATATGAAGGTTGAATAAACGTATAAAATAAGATTAATGAATTTTTGCATGGGCCGATTTGGGTATTGAATTCCGACGGGAGTTTTGTGGTTGAAGACCTGGAGACAGAACGATTGAAAAATCTGCAATCGTTTCAACAGTATTCTTTCCAAAACTCAGTGTGCAAAAGAACAGAATAAAAATGAGCATTATCTTAGAACACTGATCATACACAGGCTGCAACACCTGAGGAGAAAGTCACCGGGTATTCTTTCAGACTGATCTGACAAAAATGCAACAGGCAACAAAATCGGGTCACGAGTTTGTGAAAATTTTTGCGATTTTCAAGCTTTTTTCAAGAAAAACTCGTTTAGTATTTCAACTGTCCGAAATAGAATGAAATTTGCCTTGGCTGCTCGGATTTTTGTTGATTTTTCCTCAGCGGCCATTGTATAATATTTATACAGATCAAGGAAAGGGGCAAAAACATGAAAACTTTATTCAAAAACGGCACTGTATTCGACGGCAGCGGTAATGCTCCGTTTGTCGGCGACGTCCTTATTGAGGACAACAAAATTCTCAAGGTCGGCAAGTGCGACGAAGCGGCGGACGAGACGGTCGACGCAACCGGTCTTTATGTTTGCCCCGGCTTCATTGACGCCCATTCACACAACGATTTCTTCTGCGACAGGGCGGATAGCGAGAAATTCTTCAGCCCGTTCATCAGGCAGGGCATCACCACCCAGATAACCGGCAATTGCAGTTTTTCGCCGTTCGGGACGGACGAAAATACGCCCTACAGAGACAAGCTCGGCGGCGGACTCTTTGAGTCGGAATTCACCGGCAGCCTCGCTTCTTTCCGCGAGAAGCTCACGGGCAGACTCCATGTCAATATCGTGCCGCTCGTCGGTCACGGCTCGGTCCGCGCGGGTATCTGCGGCTACGACCCGACGCCGCTCACTCCGGAGCAGCTCAAAAATGAGATCGAACACGTTCATCAGGCAATGGAGGACGGCGCATTCGGCGGCTCGATGGGCTTTATGTATGAGCCTAACAGATACGCGACCAAGGAGGAGCTTTATGCCTTCGCCAAGGAGATTGCGAAGTACGACGGAATTCTTACCGTTCATGCGAGAGCTTGCTCGGCGGTCAGCGCAGAGTATCCGCTCATCACCAAGAAATCCCACCTCGAAATAGCCCTCGACGAGATAGTTGATATTATGGAGCAGACGGGCGTTCGCACGGAGTACAGCCACCTTATCTTCACGGGCAAGAAATCGTGGAAAAAGCTCGACAAGATGTTGAATGTTTTCCACACCCTCAAAGCTCAGGGCAAGCCCATTGCATATGATAATTACGCATTTCATTACGGCGCGTCGGTCATCACCGTCGTGTTCCCCGAGTGGTACGCAAAGCTCACCAAGGAGCAGGCGAATTCACCGCTGAACCGCTTCAAGCTCAGCCTCACCATTCTTATGTACCGCAAGGTGCTCGGCATCGACTGGGAGGATATGACCGTCGCGTATATCAATGACGAGCACCCCGAATACGAGGGCAAAACGGTCATTCAGCTCGCCGAAGAGGAGGGCGTAAAGCCGCTGGATATGTATCTTAAGCTCGTTGAGCTCTCCGACCGCACGGGCAGGATCTATCTTGATAAATATTACAATGACACGATCGTGCGTACGCTCATGGAGGACGACATGTCGGTGTTCATGACCGACGCATGGGTCGAGGAAAAGGGGAGGCAGAATATTGCGACATTCCAGACTTTTCCGCAGTTCTTCCTGCTCGGCAGGCGCTGGAATATCGCCCCCGAGAAGATAGTCCGCAAAATGACGGGCGCAACCGCTGACCGCTACGGCATCAAGGAGCGCGGCTACCTCAGGGAGGGATACAAGGCTGATATCAGCCTTGTCGACCCCGCAAAGCTCAGCGTTGACGAATCCCGCCCCGACGCAGCCCCCGGCGGCATCCACAGCGTCTATATCAACGGCAAAGCAGTCCTGAAAAACGGCGAATATCTCGGCGGCACCAACGGCGAATTCATTCTGAAAAAGTAAACATAGTTAAATACAGTCACCGAAGGCGGCTGCTTAAAGAAAACGGCGCGGCAGATAATTCTGCTGCGCCGTTTAAACTTTTTTGATAAGAACAGTATGGGTTAATGCCTCCGAAAAATATTCGTCCGCTTCTTTGCAAGAAACGAAACGGTTTCAAAGCCGGCTTCGTTTTCGGCGGAGCGGCCCCAAAAAGGCGGCGCAGCAGCTCGGACTGCAATCGCCAGCCTATAGCGAAATAGGAATCGGCTGCTATATTTTGCGGTGCTTATGCTTCCGGATGATTGGCAATTGATCGCAAATTTGAGCTGTTCGCACTGCGGTAATCTTTGGGTGTCTGTCCCGTTTCGTTTTTAAAAACGCGGTTAAAGTTTCTGATGGTTGAAAATCCGCATTTCATTGCTATTTGTGTCACGTCCTCGTCGGAGTTTTTTGGCAGCTCGCAGGCGAACTGTATGCGGTATTTGTTGACAAACGAGGCAAAATCCATGTCGAAATTCCTGTTGAAGAAAGAGGAAAGGTAGCTGTAATCGTAGCCGAAACATAGTATTTTAACGATTACAGTACCGCAGAAAATACTAATAACCGTAAAACGTACAAAACCTCGCCGCAGAACAAATCTGTGACGGGGTTTGTTATATATCAGAACAAGCGAAAGTCTTATTCGGACGTAGAAAAAGTCTGCTGTAATTTTGATGGAAAACCGTTAACGGAGAGCACTGTCGGTTCAGTGCAGGGCGGCTTATGATTTAAGAGTTTGGGTGACACGCCGCCGCTTGAAGTAAATCGGAATTTACCATCCTTATAATAAAAATATCAAGAATAAAAGTTATACAGTTGGGTTTCACTATCAATACTGTTTGCACCGGCAAAGCTGTCTTTAAAACTCGATCCGTTGGACAAATGATAAAACAGGTTCACAATAAACAACAGACTGCTGTTGCCTTCGATATAATTCGCAGGAGCAACAAAGATATTGTTATTTCGATTAAACGCTTTGCATAGATCTCCGACACCTGTGGTGCATCCGGTGCATATAACGGTTTTATCCTTGATTTTTACCGAACCTTGTAATTCTTCATAACCGATATTATTCCGGCACTCATTCGGATAATAGACATTTTTCCCTAAAATCGGAACGATTATCTTTCCGCCGTCACCGTGACATCCGATAATTAAATAGTCATAGTTGAAATATAGCTTTCCGCCGAATACATCAAAGTAATCCTGCGGTCTGCCTATGTTGTACATAGTTACAATGTACCCGAAATATTCAAGAACACTTCGGATTGCAATGTTTTCTAAAGCCGCACCCTCACCGTTTAATATAAGCACTCTTTTCATATCCGTAACCCCTGAAAAAATTCGTTTCATCAAACCGATTGTATCATAAAATGAAACTTTTGACAATAATGCAAAAAGTTCGACGTAATCCTATCAAAGATACGACGGACTTTTTGGGCAGAGAACCGTAATTTTAATGGAACCTTTTTGAGAAATGCATTGCTTTGATAATGTCACGAAAATATTAAAATCAACGCTTTGAGCAGCAAATTAACCCTTTCTTATATTTCCTCTTTTGTTTGGAAACGACAATTTGAGAGAAAAGAGAAAAAGAGAAGATAACAGTGAAAAGAACAAAAAGAAACGACAATCTTCTTTCGAAAATTGTCGTTTCTTATGGCGGACAGGGTGGGATTCGAACCCACGAGCCGCTTGCGCGACTACCTGATTTCGAGTGTTGTAAGACTTTGGCAGATTCACGTCTGGAGCAGGATTTTTCAGGCCGCTTTGTGAAATGCCGGAAACCCAGGCACCGCAAGGGATTGCGGACATTTCGACCCGTTTCGGCCAGAGCTGATTTGAACCGCCCCAGAGTTCAAATAAAACCGTGATCTTGCGTAAAAAGCCGCCGTTCTTGCGCGTTTGCAAGAAGTCAGGCAAGAAAACAGAGACCCCGACAGCACCGATGAAGCACCCTTTCGGGCCGAAATACGGAAAGGAGCTTCGTCATGACATACGATGCAAAGGAACTCGAACAATACCCGGAGATCATGAACAAGGAACAGCTGCGCAAGGCCTGCCATATCAGCAAGCGGACGGCGCACTATCTGCTGAAGTTCAATCTGATCCCCCACGTCTGCACCGGGAAGAAAACCCGCTGTTACGCCATCAAGAAACGCGACGTCATCGACTTTATGATCAATCGGGAGATCAATCCCAGCCGGTACATCGTGCCCACCAGCTGGTACAAATACGGAAACGAGGACGTGAAGCCTTACAAGATCCGCATTCAACCGCCCCTTCCCAACGATCCACAAAAGACGCGGCGCTACTACGAAAGTAAGCTCGCCGCTTACCTGGACGTGATCGACGTGGCCGCCACTGTGGATTTCACCGGCTATAACCGCCATACAGTCTGCGAGTGGATCCGCTTCGGAAAGCTCCGCGCCCTGGCGTTGCAGCACAAGTACATGATCCCGAAGTGCTATCTGATCGACTGGCTCTCCTCGGACGAGCACAACGCGACCCTCCGTAAGTCCCGCCGCCATATCGACCGGCTCTGGGAGCTGCAGAAATGGAGTGACGGGCAATGAGGGGAAATATCATTGAGGAGCTGTACTACGGCAACATCGACCCGCAGGATCGCGGCTATCGCCCTAAGAGCCCTGCGAAGAAGGCGTCCGACTCACTGAACGACCTGGAGGAAAAGCTCACCGAGCAGCTCGCTGGCGAAAACAAAGCTCTGTTTCTCCGCTTCTGCAACGCCTACGCCGAGTTCATGGGCGAATCCGAGGTGGATACTTTCATCACCGGCTTCCGCCTCGGCGCACGGTTCATGATGGATACCTTTCTGAGCGACGACGCGCCGTTTGAGAGCTTGTTGGAGGAATAACTACCCAAAGAACACAATATATTGTGTTAGTGTTTGACATTTGACCATATATATGGTATAACACGTGTATCTTCAAAGAAAGGAGGTACACCGAATGGCAAAACCTATTAAACCCGGCACTGACAACCAGCAGCCAGGAACTTATGTAGAAGTAGGCCCTCGTGGCGGGAAAGTAGATGATCCGAGAATTGTCCACATTGATCCCGGCGACAGATTGCCGCCTACGCAGAAGCACGGAAACGGTTGGCAGAAAAAGTAAATAGCTCTACCAGTCTGAGCGGGAGGCAAAAGCCTCTCGCTCTTTCTTATGTGTTAGTTCGCTATGACAAATCGCACATTGGTCGACCCAACTCTCCTTTGTAAGATGAGCGTGCAAAGGGAGTTTTACTATGAAAAAAATGTTTGAGTAGATGGGCGGCACCTACACGCAGCAGGGCGATTATTTCCTGCTGGATCTTCAATTACCACCCGAAGAAGAGCGTCCCGTTGACGTATGGGGCCAGCGCAGGCTGCGCTATCTACGGGAACATCGTCCCATTCTCTATACCAACCTGAAAACCACGGGTCAGCTCCGCTCCCACCTTGCCGACGTCGAAGAACAAGCCAACGCTCTTTTCCTTCGGTTAGTTAAAGACTATGCCGCCTCCGAAGGCGTCACCGAGCAGCTCAAGGTGGAGGATCCCATGGAGTAGGTGCGGAGGATGAATGGGATCAGGGCGAGAGTAACGGAGACGGTGGTTGAGAGAATAATAGACTGATTTGCAATAGCGCAGACAAAAATGGATTATCTGTTTAGTCTGCGCCTTTTGTTGGTACAAATGCTTTCATTACATAAAAAACCTAAAATCATATGCTTTATCAAAAATTGCTTCTTCCTGTTTTGACATCCGTGCTAATACTTTAGCGAAGTCCAATGTAACAGGAAGTGTTTTATATAGGCTATCGCCGCTGTTCCAGTTCATTTTTGTGAGCATAAGAATTTCTTTAGCCAGAGTATCACCACTCGCATTCCCAGCAAAGCGTCTTACCAGCAAAGGGGCAGGGATACCACGTGAGCTCTTATAGTAATTGTGAGGCCCAGATAGTTCAGGATGAATCACGCAACCGTGTGTCCATAAAAGGAAACTGTCTCGATCCAGCTTTACAGCCATTCCTCGTTTTACAGGAAAACCGTATGCAGTTTTTCCCGGGTCTGCTCCAAAACGAATTCCTCGCCATGAGCAGTAATCTTGTATCTGCACAAGCTCAACTTCAATGCCACTAAAGGCTTGCATTATGCCAGTGATTTCTTCTCGTATAAATGGTGTAGTTTTGTGGATAACAACTCTCCTTAGTGTATTTACAGGTGCTGAATGATAGTATTGTTCACGCAACTCTGTCATCATAGAGCGTGCATCATCTTCTCGCATGTAGGGATTGCTTCTGCCAAGAAGAATCGGATTATTAATTTTCCTAAGCACCATCCTGATTCCGGTCCCAGTCGAATCAAAAAGCTGGCTGCAGCCGATACAGATTCTTTTTTCCTCTGAAAAAGCATAGCTGATGCCTATGTAGGCTGTATCGTTCTGAATTGCTTCCGGGTGCCATAGAACGCCGGTGGCTTTGGCATACAAGCTTGTGGATAATCCCCACATCACCTTGCAGGGGTCATAGCTGTTTACTGATTTCTCTTCTATCAGTTGAAGTTTAATCCCTTTTTCTGTTGCATAGAGCTTTAGTGCGTCGTGCAGATTAAAATCAGGAGAAATCACTGAAGCGGTGCGAAAAGGCGCAAAATCTTTTGGAATAAAAATAACGAGAATATCGAAGTCAGCAGCATGGAGAGAATAATAATCAATCCCGCGTTTCATAAAAGCGAGAAACTCTGCTGGCGTCTTCTTTAGAATTGTGTTTACATTATAGCTGATGCAGATGTCTCTTTGCTCCTTCGTTGGAACAGAAAGGGAACGCCGATAAACACGTTCAAACCCTTCATAATGAGGCAGGAAGTTGTCTCTTCCACTGTTTTGTACATGGGTATTGAGCCTGTTCAGGTGTGCCAGAATTTTATCCATGTCACGATCTGGTGAAAGAACTGCGAGCCGTACAGATGGGCGAGTAGCACCACTTCTCATGTATGAGCAATCGATTGGTCCATATTGGCATAGCCCTTTGAGTTGATTCACCGTCTGCTTTGACTTGTCTGTATCAGAAAAACACATCAACGGCTCTTCATATTTGCAAGATGGCATAGATAGCCATTTAGCGCGTCTATTATTGCCGCCAAGACTGACGGCTGGAACGACGAAGGAGATCGAAAAGCCATCGTTTTCAAAGAACATTTTTCCAGAAGTAAGGCAGAGAGATTCCCAAAAATGGAGTTTTTCATTGTATTGCTGATTATATATGCTTGAAACAATGCGATTAACTTGGCTCTGGTATGTTTCTCTATCTAAGCGATCACCCCTGCCGTTGCGCACATGAACTGTCGGCAAAAGATTCAAGTGTAACGTTCCATTTATGAAGCTAACAGCAATCTCCACAGCATCAAAGACTTGATAACCTTTGTCGTCTCTGCGAGAATTGGGATTGTAAACTTTGTTCTTTGCAAAGGAATGCATGCCCTTAGAGATGAGCGTTTGCTTAATTAATTGATAAATCAGTCCGATATAGATAGAGTCGTATTTGTATATGATTCTATCTGGAACCTCTTCCATCGTTATCTGAGATAAAATGTGCGTCTGGAATACGGTCTCAAGCTTTTCTTGCGAAGAAAAGGCATAGATGTGTTTGCTATACAGGGCCGCCAGTACACCACTGTCTGCGATAATTGTACGTAATTCTTTCCAGCTTGTAATATCGGTCTCAAACACATTGCAGAGCGGACAACCTTCAGCCCGATATGCATTCAGTTTTACAAAAGAATCAACCGGCTGACCAGAAAGGCGAACATTGCTCTTTTCATGCAACACGCGACCTTGCCCATCAATATCCTCGTTATGATAGTTCTGCATCTGATAGACCGAAAACAACAGTTGGTCAAAACCGTCGATCTCAAGTATTTCAGCGTTCTTGCCGTTTTTCTTTGTTCTTTCAAGCAAACCGTTTACTCTCGGATTTACCCGGCTTCCTTTCCGTATCGCCCATAAAAGGCCCTTAGATAATGTTGCTGGATTGTCTACACAACTTTCCAGAAAAGACATGATAGACTCGTCATTCCCGGAATATCCAATTACCACCAACTGCTTGTCCGCCATCTGGCTTGCCGCATACTCCTTGAGCTTTTCTTCCAGCTGCTGCAAGGCCGACGCCGGGATGGCGGGGCCCGCGCCGTTCAGCTCGGTCTCTTCACTGGCCTTGATCTTCACGTTGATGCGGGTCATGCCGCTTTCCAGATGCACAAAGTCAGTCTTGAGCCCCTGTGCCGCCAGACCGCGCTCCAGCCATGCGCCGGTCTCACCCGCCACAAAGCCCAGCGCCACGCTCTTGCAGCCCAGCTGCGCCAGCACGCCGGACACGTTGATGCCCTTGCCGCCCAGCACACAGTCCTCACCTTGGGCGCGGTTCACTTCGCCCACCTCCAGTGGTGCGTCCAGACGCACAACATAGTCGATGGCCGGGTTAAAGGTAACGGTATAGATCATACTTCTGTCTCCTTTACAAATGTTTGCTGCTTATACTTGGAGTTCGGGCAGCGGTTGGTCAGGATCGCACCGCCGTGCAGATCCGTGATGACCGCCGGGTAGATCTTTGCAAACTTGGCGTCGTCCACAAGGAACCAGCTTTCCCGGGCGCGGTGGACGGCTGCTGCCTTTACGGCGGCTTCCTCGGGGTCCGGGGTGGTAAAGCCCGCTTCCAGCGCAACGCCGTTGGCGCCCATGAACGCTTTGGTGAAGTTATACTGCTGGATGCTGCTGACTGCCGGGGCACCCACGATGGCCTCGG
>OICN01000734.1_pt1 | contig 10411 bp, 7 predicted proteins | sample 1581301 | NCBI WGS metagenome assembly OICN01 (sample SAMEA3882557, study PRJEB24775) | human gut metagenome | biome: human-associated habitat; feature: intestine environment; material: feces | place: Netherlands | collected 2009/2010
AATATTTCGGATCAATCTCGACCCCTTCCGACGCTTTCACGATGTGCGGTATCTTGTACCACCCTCTGTTGGCGACGGTCGCCGCGAGGTTGGCGATCTGCATAGGCGTGGCTCCGACCTCGCCCTGCCCGATGGAGATGGAGATGATCGTAGTGAATTTCCATCCTCCCTTGCCGTAGATCTTGTTGTACGTCTTTGATGTAGGCAGAGTTCCGCCCAGTTCGGCGGGGAAGTCCGTGCCCAGCTTGTGTCCGAAGCCGAAACTTTGGACATATTCGTTCCATTTGTCGAGCGCCTCTCCTATGCCGTGGTACTTCTTGTTTTCAAGAATATTCCTGAGCACATAGCAGAAATAGCCGTTGCAGGACATCATGATGGCTTCTTCCAGGGCGAGCGGGGATTTGTGGACGTGGCATCCGAGCTTGCGGTTGCCGAAATGGTAGCCCTGGCTGCAAGGATAGGTGATCTCTGTGTTCAATGTGCCTTCCTGCAGGCCTATGAGGCCGTTGACAAGTTTGAACACGGAGCCTGGAGGGTACGGAGCCTGTACGGCTCTGTTGAACATCGGCTTGTGAGGGTCCTTGATGATCTCGTCATAGTGCTGGCCGATGTTCGCCAGCATGCTCACATCGACTCCTGGACTGGACACAAGTGTGAGGATTTCTCCTGTCTTAGGTTCGATCGCCACGAGGCTCCCGACCTTGTTTCTCATCAACTCTTGGCCGTATTGCTGCAGATCCGCGTCGATCGTGGTGTGGATGTCGTGTCCCGGTACGGCTTCCTTGTCCATCTCTCCGTCTTTGTAGCGCTGCTCGATCTGGTTGCGGGAGTTGCGAAGGTAGATGTGGTACCCTTTCTCTCCACGCAGTTCCTTCTCTCTCGCGGCCTCGATCCCGGTCTTACCGGCATAGTCTCCAGGGCGGTATTCCCCGGAATGCTTCTCTATGTAGTTGGCGTCCACCTCCGAGACATAGCCGAGCAGGTTTCCACCGGCGTTGACGGGATAGTCCCGGATGCTTCTGGCCTGTCCCCTGAAGCCTGGGAACTTGTATTGGATCTCAGCGAACTGCATGTAGGTCTCAGGCTTTATCTGCTTGAGCATCACGACACTTTGGTAACCGATGCGGCGACGGTTCCTGGCATATTCATTCATCTTGTCACGGATGAATTCTGGTGTCACGTTGAGGGCGTCCGCCAGCATAAGCGTGTCGAACTGTTTCACCTCGCGCGGGGTGACAAGGATGTCGTAGGTGACCTTGTTGCTGACTATGATCTTGCCGTTGCGGTCATAGATGATGCCTCTGGTGGGATAGATGATGTCATAGACCATCGAATTGTTGTTCGAGTTGATCTTGTATTCGTCATCGATGATCTGGATGTAGAACAACTTCCCGAGGATGATGGCGGCGACGACAAACAGCCCGATTATCAGGGCTTTTCCTCTACCTTCTGTCTTCATGGGTCAGCAGATTGATGATGCAGACTGATGCCAGGGAACTGGCCAGGGTGGAGAGACCCAGGCAGGTGAAGACGAACCATAGAGGTCTTGTCCCGGCACAGTCGGCCAGGATGTAGATGAGAAGGAACAGCACTGTTGTCAGGATGATGGCTATGGAGACTCTGGCGTAGCCGTATTTCCGGACGGTGACGCTCTCTTTCTGCTCGAAAGGCTCGTTGCCGAAAAACATCCCGATGACAGGCTCTCTGAGCAATGCGACCGGTACGAGGGACATGGCGTTGATGCCGAGTGTCCCTTCGGCGAAGAAATCCACGGCGAGTCCGGTGGCGAACGCTATCAGCATGGCCTTCACGGTTCCGACATTTGTCGGGATGCACAGAACCATCACCGGCAGGATTGTGATCATCATGTAGGGCGTGAAATGGAAATAGTTGCTCAGAACCATTTGGGCAACCGTCAGCAGAACGTATGTCAATGCGAAACTGTTTCTCATTTCTTCGGTTGTTCTTCTTGTTGTTCAATGGATTCTATCTCCGCGGCCCTTCTGTTTGCCACGATGGTGACATATTTCAACGCCTTGTGATTCTGGAAAAGGTTCACTTCGATCTCATTGGTGGCCCCGTTGATGATCTTGGACTCGCCGGCCACGCCGATAGGGATGTCCGGCGGAAAGATCGTGGAGTAGCCACTGGTATAGACTGTGTCCCCGGGCTCGAATTTGAACTGGAGAGGGATCTCTTTCAGGATGGCCCTGTCAGAGCTCATCCCGTCCCAGGCAAGCGGTCCGACGGCTCCCGATTCGCCGAGTCTGGCGCTGATGAACAGCTCCGTGTTCAGGAACGAGATTGCGTAGGAATAATGGCTGCTGACCGCATCGACAATCCCTATGACACCTTTCTCTGTGATCACGCCTGAGTTGCGTACCACTCCGTCCTCGCTGCCCTTGTCGATGATAAGGTAGTTGTGCTGGGTGTTGGCGCTGGACTTGATGATCGTGGCCGGGATATATTCGAATCCATTGTCCATCAGGACCGGCTTGGCCGATGGGTCGGCGGCTTTCATCGCCATCTCATAGCCGCGCACCAATTCTTGCAGCCTGTTGTTCTCGACCGCCAGCTCGTCATTCTGCCTCTTCAGGGAGAAATAATTGGAGACACCTTGCGTCGTTCCCCAGACCTTCGCCATGAATCCGTGCGAGATCCTGGCTATCCAAAGCCTCTGGATCTGGTTGTTGTGCGACAGCATCAGAACAGCCGCGACCTCCAGAAGAATGAAGACCGCGACTGTGAGGATGTTCTGGACAACGGATCTCTCCTTAGGCATTATCTCATCAGGAATGAGTAGTTGGATGTCTTTTTAAGCGCTATGCAGGTACCTCTGGCCACGGCGCGCAGCGGATCCTCCGCGACATGGAACTGGATGTTGACCTTCTCTGTGAACCTCTTGGCGAGACCACGCAGCAAAGCGCCGCCGCCGGAAAGGAATATTCCGTTCTCCACGATGTCTGAATATAACTCCGGAGGTGTCAGCTCAAGCACATGAAGGATGGATGACTCCAGCTTGGCTATCGACTTGTCGAGGCAATGGGCGATCTCCTGATAGGCGGCCTCGACAGGGTGGGCTGTCATCAGGTTCGGACCGTTCACAACGTATGGCTCCGGTTCTTCGTCCAGATCCGGAATCACGGCTCCGACCGCTATCTTGATCTTCTCCGCCGTGGTCTCTCCGATCTTGATGTTGTGCTGCTGGCGCATGTAGTACTGGATGTCACTGTTGAACACATCGCCGGCCGTGTTGATGCTTTCCTGCTGGACGATGCCGCCCAAAGAGATCACGGCGATCTCGGCCGTACCTCCGCCTATGTCAACAACCATGTTGCCTTTCGGTGCCTCCACGTCCAGCCCGATACCAAGCGCGGCAGCCATAGGCTCGTAGATCAGATAGACATCACGTCCTCCGGCATGCTCGCAGGAGTCGCGCACGGCCCTGATCTCCACCTGGGTGCTTCCGGAAGGAATGCCGACCACAATCTTGAGGTTCGGGGTGAAAAGGGATCTCTTCTTGTTGTTGACCTGCTTGATGAAGCCCTTGATCATCATCTCGGCGGCGTTGAAGTCGGCGATCACGCCGTTCCTCAGAGGCCTGATGGTCTTGATTCCGGGGTTAGTGTGCTCATGCATGAGCTTGGCCTGCTGACCGATGGCTATGCATTTGCCTGTGTTGTTGTCTATCGCGACAATGCTCGGGGCGTCCATCACAATGTCGTCATTCCTGAAAATGACGGTGTTGGCTGTTCCGAGGTCCATCGCTATCTCCTGAGTCAGAAATGAAAATGCCATAACTGTACTATATTCGATTCCTAAAATTTTTATTGTCTTCTATACAATTTGTAAATATACGAAAAAAGTTATATTTGTAAGAATTATTATGAACAGAAAACGAATATTAATAGTCATGGCCGCCGGAAGCGGCGTCAGGATGGGTGCCACGGTTCCGAAACAATTTCTGGATCTGGGAGGTGTTCCGATTCTCCGCAGGACGATCGAAGCGTTCATTTCCGTTGTCCCGGACATCAAGGTAGTCACTGTCCTTCCCGGGGACCATATTGCTTTTTGGAAGGACTATTGCCTCGTTTCGGACTTCAACTGTCCTCAGACATTGGTTCCCGGAGGGTTCACCCGCTTCCATTCCGTAAGGAACGCCTTGAAAAAGGTCCCGGATGGGGCCGTGGTCGCCATCCACGATGGTGTCAGACCGCTCCTTTCGCCAAAACTGATAGGGAATATGTTCGAGAGGATGGATTCGGGCGGAGTCCGTGCCTTGATTCCCGTCATCCCGTCGGTCGACACCCTCAAGGTCATCGACCGGGTAAAGGACGCGGACGGGAACGAGATTCTTGTCTCGCCGGAAGGGGAGAATGTTGACAGAAGCCGGATTTTCGGAGCTCAGACTCCGCAAATGTTTCTGTCAGAGGACATCAAGTCGGCATATTCGCAAGCCTTTGACACCGCTTTCACCGATGATGCGTCCGTCGCGCGCAAAAAAGGAATACCCCTCTCCTTCTGTGCCGGAGAGAGGTATAACTTCAAATTGACGTCCCCCGAGGATCTAGCCCTCGCAAGACTGATTATTTCGTCTTCTTCGCGAACTCGTTAGGCTGGTAGTTTGTCCGTTTGTAGTCCTTGACCCAGACCTGACGCTCGATCGCCTGGTCGAGGGAGATCATCGTCTCGGTTGACTGGATGTAAGGAATATTCTGGATCGTGTTGATAAGAATCTCCATAAGGTGATCATTGTCAAAGCAATATGCCTTGAGGAGCAGAGCGGCCTTTCCTGTTGCGAAATGACATTCCACAATCTCGGCGATCTTCTTCAGGTTCGCCACTACCTCGGGATATTTGTCCGCCTCTGACAGGGTTACGCTGATGAAAGCGCACACGTTGAGCCCCAATGCCTGAGGTTTCACGAGCAGCCTTGATCCTGTGATGACTCCGTTGGTTTCCAGTCTTTTGACTCTCTGATGAATAGCGGCTCCAGAAACACCGCACTCACGGGCGATCTCCAGGAAAGGCATCCTGGCGTTGTTGACCAAGAAAGAAAGGATCTTCTGGTCAATCTGATCAATGTGATAAGTTGCCATTGCTTTCGATTTATAACTAAACAGCCGCTAAATTATATAAAAAATCTTAAAATATCAAGATTTCTTAAAGTGACGGCGCCCTTTTTCCGTTGGTTTTGAATTGTTAATGATCTCCAGGCAGGCCGCCTCTGTGAGAGTGGCCGCGTCAGTCTCCTTCGGAATCTTGTAGTTTGAGCCGGCGTGCTTGATGTACGGGCCGTAACGACCGTTGATCACCTGGATGTCACTGTCCTTATATTCAGCCATCACAGAATTGGCGGCGGTCTTGCTCAGGCCGTCCTCTATGATGGCCGCGCATTCGTCCAATGTGATCTTGAGAGGATCCTTGCCGCGAGGAATCGAGAAATTCCTGTCGCCATATTTCAGGAATGGTCCGAAGCGTCCTTTCAGGGCGATGACCTCGACACCGTTATATTCTCCGACCGTGCGGGGCAGCTGGAACATTTTCAGCGCGTCCTCAAGGGTGATGTTCTCGATGAGCTGGTCCTTTCCGAGGGACGCGTACTGCGCTTTCTCGCCCTCGCCCTTCTGGATGTAAGGCCCGAACTTGCCGAACTTAGCGGTGATCTTGTTGCCCTCGCTGTCCGTGCCGAGTTCCTTTGACACATGGCTGTAGTTTCCGTCATGCAGCACCTCGTCCACCTTCTTGTGGAAAGGAGTGTAGAAAGCCCCGATGACATCGTTCCACACGAGATTGCCGTCCGCGATCTGGTCGAACTCCTTCTCGACGTTGGCTGTGAAGTCGTACCCCATGATGTCGGTGAAATTCTTCTCAAGGTAGTCGGTCACTATCATTCCGATCTCCTGCGGGAGCAGCCTGCCCCTTTCGGCGCCGACGGTCTCCGTCTTGGATTTTTCGGAAATATTCCCGTTCCTGAGCTCCAGGTCATTGACTGTGATTTTCTTGCCTTCCTTGTCACCCTTGACGATGTAGCCGCGTCCGGTGGTCAGAGTGGCGATGGTCGGTGCGTAGGTGGAAGGACGGCCGATGCCGAGCTCCTCAAGCTTCTTGACCAAAGTGGCCTCTGAATATCTTGGCGGCGCGGCGGTGAACTTGCACTCCGCGTTTATGCCCTTCTCCTCCATCTTGGTCCCTACCTGAAGGTCCGGGAGCATAACCTCCTCTTCCTCGGCCTCCTGGTTGTCCGTCCCCTCGATATATAATTTAAGGAATCCGTCGAACAGGACCTGCGTGGCCTGGGCGTTGAACTTCTCTGATCTCTTGTCGGAAGCCACCCTCAGGGTGGTGTTGAGGACCTTCGCGTCAGCCATCTGCGACGCCACCGTCCTCTTCCAGATGAGGTTGTAGAGCTTCTGCTCCTGCGCCGTGCCCTCGATCTCAGTGTTCTCTATGTATGTCGGGCGGATCGCCTCGTGGGCCTCCTGCGCACCCTTGCTGTGGGTCTTGAACTGGCGTGTCTTGGAATATTCAGGACCTAAGTTTCCGGTGATGAATTTCTTCGCCGCGCCGAGTGCCAGGGTCGAGAGGTTCGTGGAGTCTGTTCTCATGTAGGTGATGAGACCGCGCTCGTAGAGACTCTGGGCCACCCTCATCGTCATACTTACAGGGAAACGCAGCTTCCTTGCGGCCTCTTGCTGGAGAGTCGATGTCGTGAACGGGGCTGCCGGGAAGCGTGTGGCCTCTTTCTTCTCCACATCGGAGACAGTGAAGTCCGCTCCGATGCAGTCCTGGAGGAATTTCCTCGCCTCGTCGATTGTCTTGAACTTTGTGTCGAGGACGGCCTTGACCTTGACCGCCGCCGGGAATCCGGCCGGATGGAAGAATGCCTCGACCTTGTAGAAGGCCTCGTTCTCGAACGCCATGATCTCCTTTTCCCTCTCCACCACAAGCCTCAAGGCCACGGACTGCACACGACCCGCCGAAAGCTTAGGCTGGATCTTTCTCCAAAGGACAGGTGAAAGCTCGAAGCCCACAAGCCTGTCCAGGACCCTGCGCGCCTGTTGGGCGTTCACGAGGTTCATGTCTATGGAGCGCGGGTTCCGCACGGCGTTCACGATAGCGTCCTTGGTGATCTCGTGGAAAACGATTCTCCTTGTATGTGCCTCATTAAGTCCGAGAGTCTCGAAGAGGTGCCAGGAGATGGCCTCTCCCTCTCGGTCCTCATCGGACGCGAGCCATACTGTGGAAGCGCTTGCCGCCGCTTTCTTGAGCTCCGCCACGACCTTCTTCTTGTCGGAAGGTATGACATACTCAGGAGTGAAGTTCCTTTCCACATCCACACTCAGCTTCTTGTCCTGAAGATCCCTGATGTGGCCGAAGCTGGATTTCACTTCATAGCCGTTACCCAGGAATTTTTGTATAGTCTTGGCTTTGGCCGGAGACTCGACGATAACTAGATTGTCTGCCATATTGTTCTATTTTACAGGCCTTTCATAGATAGTTTGCCATTTCAATCTGCAAAGTAAGCCACAAACTGGGCAATTTTCCAAATTTTGTTATAAATTTGTCTTTATTATGACCGACTCGACTCGAAAGAAAATAATCAAGTGGTTCTGGATCGTGGTGACGTTTCCGGTGCTGCTTCTTGTCTTTATGATACTCCTTGTCTGGATGTTCGCCGACATCCCGTCGTTCAAGGATCTGGAAAACCCTGACAACAAGCTGGCCACGCAGGTCATCGCGGAGGACGGGGAGATCCTGACGACGTTCCACATCGAGAACAGGACCTACGTTTCCTACGACGAGATCTCCCCGAATCTTGTGCACGCCGCCGTGGCCACGGAGGACGTGCGTTTCTACAAGCATTCCGGAATTGATTTCAAGGGACTGGGACGTGTGCTGGTCAAGACGATCCTGCTGCACAACTCAAGCCAGGGCGGCGGCAGCACGATCACCCAGCAGTTGGCGAAGACCCTTTATCCGAGGGCTGGGATGGGGCGTAGGATTCCGGGAATATATCATGCCAAAATGGTGTGGATCAAGCTGAAGGAATGGATCACCGCCGTGAAGCTCGAAAGGGACTACACCAAGGACGAGATTATGACGATGTACCTCAACTCCATATTCTTCGGCAGCGGTGCGTACGGTGTGCGTTCGGCTTCGGAGACATTCTTCGGGAAGCTCCCGTCCGAGCTTTCTGTCGAGGAGAGCGCTATGCTTGTGGGAATGGTCAACAAGCCGACGAGGTACAATCCGGCCATCAATCCGGACAAGGCTCTGACCAGAAGGAACTTTGTGATCGGCCAGATGGAGAAGGCCGGCTATCTGGACAAGTCCCAGAGGGATTCCATCCGTCTGATCCCTATAGAGCTCAACTATGAGGTGCAGGACCACAATGCCGGTCTGGCTCCGTATTTCAGGGATATGGTTCGCCGCGTGATGAACGCCAGAAAGCCTCGCAAGTCCGATTACACAATGGTCGAGGACTATTCCGCCGACTCGCTTGCCTGGGCCACGGACGACCTGTATGGCTGGCTTGAGAAGAACAAGAAGGCTGACGGAAGCAAGTATGACCTTGACAGGGACGGTCTGCGGATCTACACGACCATCAACTACAAGATGCAGAAATATGCCGAGGAGGCTGTCGCCGAGAGGATCCGCGACCTTCAGGCTGACTTCCGCAGGGATCTGCGGAGCAAGACCCACAAGCCTTTCTCCAACGACATAGACGAGGAGACAAGGGACAGGGTCATGCGTCAGGCCAGACGTTGGAGCGACCGTTACCGCACCCTCAAGAAAGAGGGACTGACCGAGGCTCAGATCCTCAAGACGTTCTCCCGACCGGTGAAGATGCGTGTGTTCGCCTATAATAAGAAAGGTTACGCCGACACTACGATGACACCGGACGATTCGATCCGTTACTACAAGTCGATTCTCCGTACGGCCTTCGTGGCGATGGAGCCGGGCACGGGACACGTGAAGGCCTACGTCGGAGGTCCGAACTACCGCTATTTCAAGTACGACAATGTCCGTCAGGGCAAGCGTCAGGTCGGTTCGACGATCAAACCGTTCCTCTACACGCTGGCGATGCAGGAGGGTATGACTCCGTGCGACAAGGTCGTGAACCTTCCGCAGACGTTCGTCCTTCCTGACGGCAACACCTGGACCCCTCGAAGCACCGACAAGGAGCAGTGGATCGGTAAGACCGTCACACTGAAATGGGGTCTCACGAACAGCTCGAACAACATCTCGGCCTACCTGATGAAGCAGTTCGGCCCAGAGGCGATGGCGGATATGATGCGCAGGATGGGCATCCAGAGCCACATCGACGAGGTTCCGGCGCTTTGTGTCGGACCGGCTGACCTGTCGCTTTGGGAGATGGTGGCCGCCTACAACACGTTCCCGTCCAGGGGAGTCTATATCGAGCCGATGTTTGTGACCAGGATCGAGGACAACCAGGGCAACGTCATCAGCGAGTTCACGAACCGCAAGCGCGAGGCGATAGGGGAGAACACCGCCTACCTGATGGTCAACCTGATGGAAGGCGTGGTGCAGGGCGGAACCGCCAGCAGGCTCCGCTACCGCTACAAACTGATGGGCGAGATCGCCGGAAAGACCGGAACCACCAACGATAACGCCGACGGATGGTTCATAGGCTACACCCCGACTCTCGTGGCGGGAATATGGACGGGCGCGGAGGACCGCCAGGTGCACTTCCAGTCAATCACTTACGGCCAAGGCGCGCATATGTCCCTCCCTACCTGGGGAATATTCATGCGCAAGGTAGTTGAGGACGGTACCCTCGGAATCTCGGAGAACGACCGCTTCATCGCCCCTGCCGGCGTGAGCTTCGACCTGAACTGTACCGGAGGCGACAATGACGCCACGGACGTGCAGCAGAAGACGGAGGACTACTATTTTGAATAAAAAGGAATATATTAGGAATATTTAATATAGGAATATGGGCAAGTACCAGAGGATTGCAGTGATTTATGGAAGCGACTCTTCGGAATGGGAGGTCGCTTGCCGCAGCGGGGAGTTTGTCGCTTCGCGCATCGACGGGACGAAGTACGATGTCTATGAGATTTTCGCACGGTTCGGTAAATGGTCTCTTGTGGCGATGAAGAAACGGGACTCTATGAGGATTCCTTTCGCCGAGGGTGCCAGACCGGAGATTGACAAGACGGATTTTTCCGTGAAGGTTTATGGAGAAAAGATAAAGTTCGACTATGCCTACATAGTCCAGCACGGCACTCCGGGCGAAAACGGTCTGCTTCAGGGTTATCTTGAGATGCTTGGGATTCCGTTCAGCAGCTGCAGCGCGTTTGTCTCCGCGATCGCCTTCGACAAGTTCGCCTGCAAGAGTTATCTGCGTGAGGTTGATTTCGTCAAGTGCGCCCCTGATGTCTAT
>OICN01000736.1_pt1 | contig 10396 bp, 7 predicted proteins | sample 1581301 | NCBI WGS metagenome assembly OICN01 (sample SAMEA3882557, study PRJEB24775) | human gut metagenome | biome: human-associated habitat; feature: intestine environment; material: feces | place: Netherlands | collected 2009/2010
GGCGCCAAGCCGGAGCGCGCTTCCAGTACTGCTCTCATTTGTCCGCCTTTCGGATATACAGCACGCCAAGGGTCCCCGGTCCGCAGTGGCTGCTGACGGTGCAGCCGGCACGCGTGACGCAGATCTCCTCAAACGGCTGTAACTTTTGCACAGTTTCCACAGCCTTTTGCACCGTTTCTTCCGACACGCCGGAGTGCGTGATGAACACGCGGCGCAGTTCCAGATCGCTGCGGTTTCCAATTTTGTCGGTGATATACTCGCAGACGCATTTGTCAAAGCTGCCGCGATATTTTTTGCCGACGTCCATTTTGCCGTCCTTGACCTCAATGCACGGGCGAAGCTTTAAAAGATTTGCGCCCAGAAGCGTCACGGCGGAGCAGCGGCCGCCCTTTTTCATGTAATCCAGCCGGTCAAGAATGAAGCTGGCTTCCACACGGCCTGTCAGATCGTGCAGCGCCGCAACAATATCGTCCGGCTCCATGCCTTCGCGCGCCATGCGCTCGGCTTCCAACACAACAAGTCCATGACCTGTGGATAAATTTCTGGAATCGACGACGTATACGTTGTCAAAATCCGCCGCTGCCAGTTTCGCGTTCTGATAGCAGCAGGAAAAATCCAGAGAGATACAGACGTGGATGACGAAGTCGTTTTTTTCAGACAACTCTGTAAACGCGCGGACATAATCGGCCAGATTGACCGCCGCTGTCTGCGGCAGACTTCCGCCGGCAGAGACGTGCGCATAGATATCATCGGGCTTGACGTCCACGCCGTCGCGCAGCGTCTTGCCGTCCATGCTCACATAGAGGGGCAGCAGGCGGATGTTGTACCGTTCCAGCTGCTCCGGGCTGAGATCACAGGTAGAGTCAGACGTGATCTGATAACGCATAGAGAGTTCCTTCCTTTTTTTCATCTGCATCCATTAAGGACGCGCGTGTGGTAACCGATGGTTCAATACGTCTGCGGTTACCGTGGCGCAGAGCGCGGAAAAAATCGCGCAGCGCCTGTGAACATTCCGCTTCCAGTATGCCGCCGCTGACCTCCGGCTGAAAACAGCCTGGCAGATGCAGCAGATCGACAAGACTTCCCGCCGCGCCGGATTTTGGATCGCACGCGCCGAAGACGACGCGCGGCAGATGCGCGTTTAAAATCGCACCGGCACACATGGGGCATGGCTCCAGCGTCACATACAGCGTACACTGCCACAGCCGCCAGCCGCCAAGCGTCCGGCAGGCTTCGCCGATGGCCTCCAGTTCTGCGTGGGCCAGCGCCGTTTTTCCTTTTTCACGCCGGTTGCGGCCACGGCCGACAATGCGGTCTTCCAGTGTAATCACACACCCCACCGGAACCTCACCGTCCGCTGCCGCTTCCTGTGCAAGCAGGAGCGCTTCGCGCATCATTGCCTCATCCAAGTCCGTACACACACCTCCATGGCAAGAGTCATTCTATCATACCCGAAAATGGAAGATTCGTCAACACCCGCTGTGCGGCGCTTTCCTTGGGAAAACGGGCTTTTTGCTTGCTTTTAACAGGCGGACGCGATATACTGAATATATCAGGCAGCGACGCTGCAAAGAATGGATGGAAGAAAGGATCACGACGGTATGAGTACTGTATATCAGAATCTGACCCCCGCACAGCTGCGCGAGGAATACGCAGCAGTCAAGGCGCAGTTCGACGCGCTGAAGGCGAAGGAACTGAAACTCAACATGGCAAGAGGCAAGCCCGGCAAGGAGCAGCTTGATCTCGTCTCCGATATCCTCAGCATCCTCAAGACCCCGGAGGACTGCATGTCCAACGGCGTCGATGCCCGCAACTACGGCGAACTGTCCGGCCTCAAGGAAGCAAAGGAATACTGGGCGGATGTGCTCGGCTGCAAGAGCGAAGAGTGCTTCATCGGCGGCAACGCATCGCTGACGCTCATGTACGATCTGGTCAGCAAGGGCTATACGCACGGTCTTGCACGTTCGGAAAAGCCGTGGTGCAAGCTGGATACCGTCAAGTGGCTCTGCCCGGCGCCCGGCTACGACCGCCATTTTAAAATCACCGAATCGTTCGGCTTTGAACTCATTACAATTCCCATGACCCCCACCGGCCCCGACATGGACAAGGTCGAAGAAGCGGTCAAGGACCCGGCTGTCAAGGGCATGTGGTGCGTGCCGAAATACTCCAACCCCGACGGCATCGTCTATTCCGACGAGACGATCGCGCGCATCGCGGCTTTGAAGCCCGCCGCGCCCGATTTTGCCCTCATGTGGGATAACGCCTACTGCATCCATGAGTTTGACGGCGAATTTGTTCCCTTCCGGGATATCCTGACACTCTGCCGCGAGGCCGGCAACGACGGCATGGTCTATGAATTTGCCTCCACGTCCAAGGTCACGCTCCCCGGCGCGGGCTTCTCCGTTATGGCTACGAGCGAGGCCAATCAGGCGTATCTGCAAAAACTCATCGGCATCCAGACCATTTCCTATGACAAGGTCAACTCTCTGCGCCATGTGCGCTTTTTAAAGGACAAGGCCCACACGCTGGAACTTATGAAGAAGCACGCAGCCATTCTGAACCCGAAGTTCCAGTGCGTTCTGCGCCATCTGGACACCGAGATCGCGCCGCTCGGCATTGCGTCCTGGCAGCGGCCGAAAGGCGGTTATTTCGTCTCGGTCAACACGGCCCCGGGGCTTGCCAAGCGCACGCTGGCACTGTGCAAGGAAGCCGGTGTCGTCATGACCGGTGCAGGCGCGACGTTCCCCTATGGCCGCGACCCGCAGGATTCCAACATCCGCATTGCCCCGTCCCTGCCCCCGGTTGAGGAGTTGGAGCAGGCGATGGAGATCTTCTGCACCAGTCTGCGCCTGGCCGCACTGGAGCAGCGAATGCAGTAAGTAAATTAAGGCGTCACCGCATAATTTGGCAAGATGACTCGGCGTGGGATTTTTCGTCAAGTCAAGGGTTGGAAAACGAAGGAATACTTTGTGTATTTCTCGTTTTTCAAACCGCAGAATTGGCGGAAAAGCCCCGGCGAGGCACGCAGACACAATTGTGCGGTGATGCCTTAAGGCTCCCCTTTGAATAAGGGGGAGCTGGCCCGAAGGGCCTGAGGGGATTTTGTACACACAAATTGCAGAGTACTCTGAACCCCGTACCCCATCCCCTCCGCCATTTGCTTTCGCAAATGCCACCTCCCCTTCCCGTGCGGGGCACGGCAAGAGGAGGCTTTGGCGCGCCGGGCTTCCCGGCCGCAGTTCATCGCAGCAAGGAGCAGCACATGAAGGTTTTGATTCTCGGCGGCGGAGCCAGCGGACTGATGGCCGCGCTTTCTGCCGCGCAGGACGAACAGAATACCGTCACCGTTCTTGAACGGCAGTCGCGTGTCGGGCGCAAGCTGCTCGCCACCGGCAACGGCCGGTGCAACCTGACGAACCTCGATTTATCCCCGGAGCACTATCACGGGCAGGACGCGGGCTTTGCCCGCGCCGCACTTTCGCGGTTTGATGGAAACACTACGCTGGACTTTTTTCACGCGCTGGGCCTGCTGACTGCGGCGGAGCCGTCCGGGCGGGTCTACCCGCTCTCTGATCAGGCCAACAGTGTCGTGGATGTGCTGCGGTTCGCCGCCGCACAGGCGGGTGTGCAGCTTGTCTGCGGCTTCGACGCGCAGAACGTGAAGAAAAAAGCGCGCGGCTATCAGGTTACGGGCGCGGACGGCAGCGCGTATTTCGGCGATAAGCTGATCGTCGCCTGCGGCGGCTGCGCGGGAAAGGCGCTGGGCGGAACAATGTCCGGCTATGAACTGCTTTCACAGCTTGGCCACAGCCGCACGGCGCTGCACCCCAGCCTCACACAGATCCGCACGGACCCGGCTCCTATCCGGGGGCTGAAGGGCGTGCGGGCAGATTGCCGCATGCGCCTGCGCGCAGACGGCAGAACAATACAGGAGGACGCGGGCGAGGCGCAGTTTACAGAGACGGGCGTTTCCGGCCCAGTTGCATTCGCGCTTTCGCGGGCAGCGGGACAGGCGCAGGGCGCCGAACTGCTGCTCGATTTTCTGCGGGACTATCCCGCGCCGCAGGTGCGAGGGCTTTTGCAGGCGCGGCGCGCAGCGTTCCCGGTACTGGCTGGCGAGGAACTGCTTTCCGGCATGCTTCACCCGCGCCTCGGCAAGACGCTCTGCCATGCCCGCGGCCTCGGCGCGCAGCCGCTTGCGTCCGTTTCCGACGCGGCGCTGGACGCACTGGTAAATGCAATTAAATATTTTTCTCTCCCCGTTACAGGTGTTTCCGGCTTTGAGAGCGCGCAGGTGACGGCTGGCGGTGTCCGGACGGCGGAATTCCGCGCCGACACGCTTGAAAGCCGGCTTGCTCCCGGTGTGTTCGCCTGCGGCGAGGTTCTGGATATCGACGGCGACTGCGGCGGATACAACCTGCAATGGGCCTGGTCGTCCGGCTATGTGGCCGGAAAGCTGGGGAAGCTATAAACATATTCCTACCCGTTTATAGGGGTGGACGACTCTGTCCGCCCAGCAGAATGCACCGAATCATCAAAAATTCTCGGCGAATTCGTATGCACTTACCCGCTTGACTGTAGGGGCCAATGCCTGCATCGGCCCGCTGGGGAGTTGCGAATTCACCTGAGATTTCCGTTAAAACGCTGCATTCTGCCGGGTCGATGTGGGCATCGACCCCTACAACCATGCGTGCAGGCATATCTGTATTCGCCGTAAGATTTCTGAAAAAGCACTGCTTCCAGCGGGCCAACAGAGTCTGTCAAGCCCAGATTGTTTACGAGAGTCGTCGGCCCCTACAGAAATTGCATTCCCGCCTGTTAAAAAAGGCTCGACATACTTTGACAATAAAATAGGAGAACACATATGGATATCACACTTAGAATGAGCGACCACGCGCTGACTGCGCGCGCTGCTGCCGCTGCCGGAATCGTGCTGCTGCAGAACAAGAACCGGACGCTCCCGCTGCTGCCGCAGGAGGACGGTGCGCCGCTGCCTGTCGCGGTGTTTGGCATCAAACAGCTTCAGACGCCCGCTTTCGACAAAACGATGACGCCGTGGCGTGCAATCGGCGTCCTGGACGGACTTGCAGCAAGCGAGACGGTCAGGCCAGACGCGCTTCTGGCTCGCAAATACCGCACATGGGCGGTAGAACACCCGGAGGGCAGCGAAATGCCGCTGACAACGCTCGATTTTGGGGCCCTGCGCCATGACTGCGCGGCGGCTGTCGTCGTCATCGGCAGGACGCCGGAGCGCTATAGCCTCCAGCTGACCGACGAGGAGACAGCTATGCTCACGCGCGTCACGTCTGTATTCGACCGGACGGTGCTCGTGCTGGCTGCGCCGGGCTTTATCGAGTTGAACGAGGCTGCGCTCTCGTGCGGCGCAATCGTCTTTCTCGGCCTTGCGGGGCAGGAGGCGGGTGGGGCGCTTGCCGACGTGCTGACGGCGAAGGTCATGCCGGCCGGCCATCTTTCCTTCAGCTGGCCCGAGCATGCGGAGGCGTTTTCCGACGCCAGCGCCGCAGCAGACCAGTTTACGGGCTACCGCTATTTTGATTCCTTCGGCGTCCCCGTGCGCTATCCGTTTGGCCACGGCCTGAGTTATGGGACGGTTGCGTTCGGCAGCGTCTCGGCCGGGCTTGACGGCTGCGATGTGACGGTGAGCGCGGAGCTGGTCAACACCGGAGAGGAATTTGCCGCCAGCGAACTTGTGCAGGTCTATGTAACGCGGCCTGAGGGCGATCTGACGCGGCCGGTAAGCTTTCTGGACTGCTTCCAGAAAAGCCGCCTGCTCGCCCCCGGCGAGAGTCAGACGGTCACGCTGCGCTTCCCTATCACAGAACTTTCCGTCTACCGCGAACACGCACATGCGTTTGTGCTGGATGCGGGGTATTATGATATCCGTATCGGGACAAGCAGCCGCGCCTGCTATCTGGCAGGCTCTATCCGCCTGACGCGCAGCGCCGTGGTGCAGGCGGCGGAGCCGCTTACACTGTCTGCCGCACAGGAACGCACGCGGCCGGAAAACGTCTGCTTCCAGTTCCCTGAGGATCTGGCCGAGATCGAGCAGGCGCACAAACACGCCATCCGCTTTTCGGATCGCAATCTGCCCCGCCGCAGCCGCAGAAAGGGCCGGGAATTTACCGGCTGCCGCCCGGACGGGGAGCATCATACGCTTGCTGACGTGCGCGAGGGCCGGTGCAGCGTGTTCCATCTCGTGGCCGATATGGACACGGAAAATCTGGAGCGGTTGGTCTGCGGCTTCGGCAGAGAGGCAGCATCCGTCCCCGGCGCGCTTGGTGCGTCGGCGGCGATCGAGCGCTACGGCATTCCCGCCGTACAGATTGCGGGCGGCGCGCAGGGGCTGCGCCTGCTGCGCGATATCCCGGATGAGGAAACGGGCGAGATTGTCCGGCGGCAGTGCGCGACGGTCTTCCCCGCGCCCGCACAGCTTGCCTGCTCGTTTGACCAGGAAGTCGTCCGGGCTGTCGGCCGCGCGGTGGGCCTTGAAATGGCAGAACTTGGCGTTCAGCTTTGGCTGGGGCCGGATACAGGCATAATGCGTTCGCCGCAGGAGGCGCGGTTCGCAGAAAAATGGTCGGAGGACCCGGTCGTCTGCGGCACCATGACGGCGGCGCTGGCCGGTGGCGCGTGGCCCTATGGGACGGCTGTGCTGCACGCACAGAGCCTGCCGGAGGCTGTCTCCGTTTCCCAGTCCGCGCTGCGCGACGTGTACGGTCTTCCGTTTGAGATTGCCGCAGACGGCTGCCGCGCGGCAAAGCTGCCGGACTGCGCCATCTCCGGCCAGCGGCTCACGGAAAACAGTCCGCTTCTGCGCGCATGGCTGCTCGACTGCGGCTACGGCGGCATGCTCTGGGGCGATGAAACGCTCCGTTCCGACCGCATCGGTCTGGAAAAGGCGGCGATCCGGATCCTGAAATGGATGCTGCAGGCAAAAAAGATGTGAAAATCATGGAAGAAGCCGTGAAAAGTCATTGCAATCAGCGGCGAAAGCTGATATAATCAAAATTGCTCCCCCCCTGTGAGGGGGCAATTCTGACGCCGGGGTACGGCCTGCCGCAGTCCGGCACGGAATAATATTATGAAAGAGGTAGATTTTCAAATGAAGAAGTATCTTGCACTGCTTCTGGTTCTGGTCATGGTTCTGAGCCTGGCTGCCTGCGCATCCAAGCCCGCAGAGACCACCGACGAACCCGAACAAACCACCCCGGTTCCCGCTCCCGCAGAAGAGACCAAGGACGAAGAGCCCGCTCCCGCTGAGGAGACCAAGGAAGAAGAACCCACCGAAGAGCCGGCTGACAACACCGAGTACGCTGTCGCCATGATCACCGACTACGGCGATATCACCGACCAGTCCTTCAACCAGACCACCTACGAAGCCTGCAAGGCTTTCTGCGAGGACAACGGCGTACAGTTCAGCTACTTCAAGCCCGCCGGCGACAACACTGCTGACCGTGTTGCCATGATCGAAAAGGCTGTTGACGAAGGCTACAACGTCATCGTGATGCCGGGCTATGCGTTCGGCGGCGCGATCGTTGAGGCTGCTCCGGAATTCCCCGATGTCAAGTTCATCGCGCTCGACGTTGCCAAGGGCGACCTGCTCGAGGCCGGTGTTGCCAAGGCTGGCGAAAGCTATGACTACAACCCCGACAACTGGGATCTCGAAAAGTATGTTGACATGAGCAATGTCTACTGCGCAATCTATCAGGAAGAGCTCTGCGGCTACATGGCCGGTTACGCTGCTGTCAAGCTGGGCTACAAGAGCCTCGGCTTCCTGGGCGGCATGGCTGTTCCCGCCGTTATCCGCTATGGCTACGGCTTCGTGCAGGGCGTTGACGCTGCGGCTGCCGATCTGGGCCTGTCCGACGTCACTGTGAAGTACGTCTATGGCGGTCAGTTCTTCGGCGATGCTGACATCACTGCTGTTATGGATACCTGGTATGCAAACGGCACTGAGGTCGTCTTCGCCTGCGGCGGCGGCATCTACACCTCCGCTGTTGACGCTGCCAAGAAGGCGAACGGCAAGGTCATCGGCGTTGACGTTGACCAGGCTGGCGTGATTGCAAACTATGCGGGTGTTGACGGCCTGACCGTTACCTCTGCTATGAAGGGCCTGTACCCCGCTACTTACGACACGCTGAACGACGTCATCATCAACGGCAACTGGGCAAACTATGTTGGCAAGATCGCAACGCTGGGCCTCGTCTCCGCGGACGATCCCGAAGCGAACTACGTTCAGATCCCGATGGGCGAGGGCACACAGTGGTCCGACAGCTTCACGCAGGACGACTACAAGGCGATGGTCGCTGATATGTACAACGGCGTCATCACCGTCAGCAACGACATCAGCAAGACTGCTTCCGACTTCGCTACCGTCATCACGGTTGACGATCAGGGCGCAATCAAGGGCTAATTCGTTCAAACTGACAATCAAGTCCTAATAAAAGGGGGACGGACAACAGTCCGTCCCCTCTTTCCATATCAGATATTTCCCATCAAGGAGGAATCGCCATGGGTAAGACCATCGGCATTTTAGGCGGCATGGGACCGCTTGCAACGGCGGATTTGTTCCGCAAGATCACGCTTCTGACAGATGCAGCCTGCGACAACGAGCACATCCGCGTCTATATCGATTCCAACGCTCGCATTCCAGACCGCACGGCAGCGATTTTGTCCGGCGGGCCGGATCCTGTGCCGGAAATGGCCTCGGCTCTGCGCTCGTTGGAGCGCTGCGGCGCGGACTGCGTTATCATGCCGTGCAACACCGCGCATTATTTCCTTCCCCGCCTGCAGGCCATGACAAGCCTGCCGTTTCTCAGTATGCTCGAGGCTACGGCGAAGACATGCGCAAAGGATTTTCCCGGCCAGACCGCTGCAATCCTCGCAACGAAGGGCACGCTTGCAACCGGCCTTTATGAAAAGGCGCTGAATGCACAGGGCGTGCACTGTCTTGTGCCGGACGAAGGCGAGCAGGATGTGCTGATGCACCTGATCTACGATGTTGTGAAGGCATCCAAGCCGCTTGAACCGGAGCAGGGTGCATGGCAGGCGCTTCTGGACGGACTTCGTGCGCGCGGCGCAGACTATTTTATCCTCGGCTGCACGGAATTGCCTATTATCGCCGATACTTTGCCGCAGCCCGGGCCATTCGTTGACCCGACGGCAGAGCTTGCGAAGGCTGCTATCCGCATCTGCGGCTACAAAGTCAAGGGCGAATGAACCGGCAAACAGACAACAGGCTTCCCATCGAACGGGTTCGATGGGAAGCCTGTTTTTGCTGTGTATAAGCACCATATTACAGCGTGAGCGTATGGTATACGTCGCCGGAAAGCGTTTTCCACTGAAAAACGCCGTCTTCCAGCGTCAGATAGCCGCGTGCGGAGCCGTTTTTCGGAATGGAGACAGAGCCGGGGTTCAAATAGAAGTTTTCCTCGCCGAACGGCTCCCACGCGGGTACATGTGTATGGCCGTGCAGGAGAATATCGCCGGGGCAGAGCGGCGGCAGGTGCGCGGTGTTGTAGACGTGGCCGTGCGTGGCGTAGATCAGCCGGTTTCCAACCGGGAAGATGCTGTAATCGGCCAGAATCGGGAAGTTCAGCACCATCTGGTCAACCTCCGTGTCGCAGTTGCCGCGCACACAGAAAATTTTGTCCTTCTGCGCGTTCAGCAGCGCGATGACCTCTTTTGGCGCGTAGTCGGGCGGCAGGTCGTTGCGCGGGCCGTGGTAGAGCAGGTCGCCCAACAGCAGCAGGCGGTCTGCGCCCTCGCGCTCCCAGGCGGCCAGCAGGTTTCGGCAATAGCCCGCCGCGCCGTGAATATCCGATGCGATCAGCAGCTTCATAGCGTTCTCCTTTTATACCGTCACTTATACCGTCACATCGCCGACGATCATCCGCCCGTCGGTGCCGATGGCGTAGACTGTGTACTTGCGCGGCGTGTCGCCGTGCTCAAGCAGGATACCGCCCTGCGTCGGCTCCACATAGCTGAACTGCCGGTGGGCCGTGGTGGCGTGGGGGTGCTCATCGGGCAGGCTGTAGGCCAGAACGCCGCCCTGCGCAAAGAAGTCGTCGGGCAGGGGGTGCTCCTCGCCGTTCAGATAGAGGCGGTAGACGCCGGGCGCGTCGGTGCCCACGGGGCGTATCCACGCGCTGCACCGGGTACGGCCCTGCGGCGGCGTGCTGGACTTGCGCTGGCGCATCAGCAGGGCCACATTGTCCCACGCGACCATAAAGTCGTCCAGCGGCATCTCGATCTCGCAGTCGAAATCCTCTGCCGCGGCATACGGGTCACAGAGCAGCACCTTGGGTTCGCCGTCCAGCGACGATGCAAACCCGCGCAGCGCTGCGCAGTGCCGCTCCGGCGCACCGGCGGCGAT
>OICN01000742.1_pt1 | contig 10341 bp, 9 predicted proteins | sample 1581301 | NCBI WGS metagenome assembly OICN01 (sample SAMEA3882557, study PRJEB24775) | human gut metagenome | biome: human-associated habitat; feature: intestine environment; material: feces | place: Netherlands | collected 2009/2010
GCCGCTGTTCCGCCACGTCTATGCCAAGACGCAAAAGGCACTGCTGGACAAGCTGCACCAGAACATCGAGTGCTACCGGGATGTGGAGTTGACCGAGGACAGCCGCATGACCTTGGGCGAGTGGCTGGACCGCTGGCTTACGGAGTACAAGGAGGGCACAGTGCGCCCCGGTACGCTCAAAAGCTATCGCTGCTATATCGAATACTACATCAAGCCGCAGCTGGGCGACAAGCAGATCTCCCTCATCTCCCAGCAGGACATCCAGCGGATGTACCGCCGACTGAAAACAGCGGGACGTATCCACGAGCATCCCGAGATGGATCATCAGCTCTCCGACTCCATGGTCCGCCACATCCACTCTACGCTCCACGCCGCACTGAAAGACGCGGTACAGGCGCACGTCATTCCCAGGAATCCCACCGAGGGGACAACGGCGCCCAAGCCTAACTACAAGCCCAAGCGCATTCTGACCGGCGAGGAGCTGGACGCCTTTCTCGCGGTGGTGGAGCGGGACGAGATGTGGCGGGACTTCTTTCAGACGGAGTTGATGACCGGCCTGCGCCGCGGCGAGATCTGCGGACTGCAATGGAGCGACTTCGACGAGGAGGGCGGCACGCTGAAGGTGTGCCGCACCCTCCACAGCCAGAGGAAGGGTGAGTACACCGTCGGCGAGACAAAAACGGGAAAGGGAATGCGTACCATCCTCCTGCCGAAGACGGTGGCGGACATCCTGCGGCGGCGCAGGGCGGATACCATCAGTCAATGGATATTCCCCGACCCAGTGAAGCCGGAGGATCCTGTCAACCCCGGCTCGGCCTACCTCCACATGAAGACGCTGCTCCGGCGGGCGGGGCTGCCCAGTATCCGCTTCCACGACCTTCGCCACACCTTCGCCACCCATGCCCTTACCAGCGGCGTAGATGCCAAGACACTGTCCGGCATCCTGGGCCACACCAACGCCTCCTTCACGCTGGACACCTACACCCATGTCACCTCAGATATGCAGAAGACAGCCTCTGGCATCGTGGGCGGCTTCATGGAGGATATCTTCGGAAAGGAGTTGAAACCGTGGCAAGAAAACGAAAAGCCGGAGACGGAACCGTAAGGCAGCGCAAGGATGGGCGCTGGGAAGGACGCATCGTCATCGGCTACGATGACAACGGCTATCCCAAGACGAAAAGTGTTCTCGCCAAAACGAAGAAGGAGTGCGTCGAGAAGCTCCAAAAGCTCAAGGAGGAATGCGGCGGGCTGAAGCCAGAGAAGGTGCGGCCCGCGATGCCCTTCGGGGATTGGCTGACATACTGGTATGAGAATCACTCCAAGACCAAGATCCGCCCCACCACACAGGAGACCTATGAGAGCCGCATCCGCCTGCACATCATCCCGGAGATCGGAGACATCCCGCTGAATAAGCTGACACAGAACGACCTGCAGCAGTTCTATGGGCGGCTCAAGAAAAGCGGCCGGAAGCGCTTCACCGACAAGTACGGCGAAGGGCTGTCCGACCGAATGGTGCGCATGTGTCACGCCACCTGTCGCTCCGCGCTGGAGAAAGCGGTGCAGGATGGACTGATTCGCGTGAACCCGGCTATCGGCTGCAAGCTGCCGCCCAAGAAAGCGCGGGAGATGCAGGTGCTGACACGAGAAGAGTTGCAGCGATTCCTCATTCAAGCGAAGTTTGAGGGCTACTACGAGGTCTTCCTTCTGGACTTGGCCACCGGCCTGCGTCGGGGCGAGTTGATGGCGCTGCAATGGGATGACCTGAACTTCAAAACCGGCGTACTGAATGTGAACAAGCAGGTCTACGATGTGCGTGGCCAACTTCAAATCAGCACGCCCAAGACGAAAAACTCCGTCCGCAAGATCGTCCTGCCGCCCGCCGTGGTGGCGGTGCTGCGGGAGTATAAGAAAACAGTGGACTCCCGCTGGATGTTCCCATCCCCGGTAAAAGAGGACTGTCCCATTACACCCGGCGTGGTGCGCCGCAGACAGCAGTTCATCCTGGAACACGCGGGGTGCAAGCATGTTAGATTTCATGACCTTCGCCATACTTTCGCAACGCTGGCTCTGGAAAACGGCATGGATGTGAAAACCCTCTCCGCCATGCTGGGCCATGTGTCGGCGGCCACCACACTGGACATCTATACCCACATCACCGACGACATGCGGCTCACGGCCGCCGCCAACATCGACCGCGGCATCGGCAAAGCAGCGCCGCAGGAGGACGCTTCGGAGCCGGGGCAGGAAACTGCCCCGGCCCAGGCGGAAAAGCCGAGTATGACCGACTTCAAGCCCTACGTGGGCCGCAAGCGCAGGTCTGGCACCGGCTGCGTCAGTCAGATTAACGACCATCTCTTTGAAGGACGCTATTCTCCAAAATGGCCCGACGGTAAAAAGCACGCCCGCAATGTCTACGCCCACACCCGCGAGGAGTGCGAGGAGAAGCTGAAGGTACTGATCATCGAGATGAAAACTGAACTCGCGGAGCTGAAGCGCCAGAAGGCGGAAGGTACACTTCCGCCACAGGCTCCGGAGGGGAAGAAGGGGCCGAAGAAAACGAAGGAGAACAAGTAAAAAACTCACCGACATGGGTGCTGAGTCATTGGCACTCATGTCGGTGAGTTTCTGTTTGCTATAGTAACGGAAAATCAAACAACGATCACACACATTCCGCCATATAAAATCTTCTGTAGTTCATGCTCGGATGAGAAGAATACTCTGATCTATAGTTTATTTCTTGCCGCTCGTATTGATTGCTTGTCTTTCCGCGACGCCCATCAAATACCGTTAGATATCCTACGAAATGTTTGTCTGGTTCCTCTTGGACGGATGACGCCAGATAATCAATTAATTGCTTTGCGCCTTCGTTTGCTCGTGCATCACGATATTGTGTTTGGCCGGAATCGCCCAGCCATTTCACTTCAATTAATGCAACATTATTTATTGCGGGCCAAGTTACTTTAATGTCAACGGGATGTGTTGCATCAACAATTTGCTCCCGCTTGACAGTATGGTTCCGTAAAATATTCTGTAGGCACTGCCATAAAGAGTCTCGCATGAAATGTTCTGGTTTTTGAACAAATTCTCTTTTAGCCTCGTCTGTCCATATTTGTGAAAGCACTGCGCACGAGGAATCTCGTACATATCTGGTATTGTAATAGTCCATTGCTTCGTCCAGTTCTTTATATGTAGGTTGAGCAAAAATACTGGTTATAGCAGAGTCGTAGTATTCAGATAACTGAAACTGCTTGTCCTTTATGGTTAGGGACTCATTTTGAGGGGCGTTATATTGATAACAAATATGATCACGACCAGAGTAATCCGCCTCGTAAGGTTCAATCAGATACAAATTGCTATCTACAATTATAAATGCACATTCAGATGTAAAGACTTCATTCATTCGATGAAAGTTTAGGATGATTTTTTGACTGAAATCCCAGTCTCCAACCGGCATAATAACTTTAAACTTCCATGTAATGAGTTCAGGAGGAGTCCGCTCAAAAATGCTGGTAATAAAACGAAAGAGTTTATGAGCGGCATCCAGCTGATATCCATACTTTGAAAGTTCGCTATTCAGTTTTGCATCCAAATTATTTTGCAATAACCGCTCTACGGTCTCTCTATCTAACATTGATATTCTCCTATTGCTTTTGAACAGACAGATAATCAATCCACAAAGAAGCCGGAACAACCAGGTCGATTTGTGGATCTCCGATTATTTCTTTCAATACGCCAAAGTCTTCATAAAGGGCATTTATTAAGCTCGATTCCAGTAATGTGCTTGTTCGATTTATGCTCTCTAAAAGGCTAATACCCGGCTCATTTTGCACAGCACGCACAACTCTTGGAAAAGATTTGGTCAATAATGAGTCAAACACCACCTCGATATATTTGGAACGCCACCCCAGAATGCCGGATTTTGATATTGATAAAATCGAATTGAGAGATGCTGTATCTGAAATTCGATAGTATCCGGAACTATCTTTTGAGAGATAACCTTTTGCGCATAAGAACTCTACTTCTTCCATAAGCTCAATACTCACAGGAGCGCCATATTTATTTCGTGCAAATCCGTATCCCCATTTTTGAGCATTGCATCCGTCATATATGCTGAGCAATTCGGCCAAGTAAAGCATAGTGTTGATTTCAAACAACGTTTGTTCTGCGTATTTATTTCTTGGGTGAGAGAGATAAAACAGAATATCAAAGTTTGCACAAATATTCACATCTATCCCTCCAATTTACTTTCAATTGTTGAAATAGACCTTTCGAAAAGTTCGAAATGTGTATTTTGAACAGACGATAGTTTTGCCCATTTTAACATGCTTATCAATTCGAATTTCTCAAACTTAGTTTTGCCGGCAAGGGTTTGAATCAGGCCAGAAGAATTCAAATTAGCAGTAATAATCATCTTCTGATTTGCCGCAATATACTCATAAAACATTGAGCCAGCATTTGTTTCATACGCAATGTCCAGAGAGCCTTCAGGGGTATCTATTAACATGGAGGTTGAGGCGGTTGTTTTGCTACAAACAAAAGTAACAATGGACATCCTCAATGCAATGTCAATAAAAAATCGCTGGGACTCGGACAACTCGAACTCATTGTCTCTATTCGTATCATCGATTTGAAGAATGAATTTGAACATTTTTCTGCCATCGTCAGTAACAGAAACTAAAGTCATATCCAGGTCTAATCCAGTGAATTCTTTGGCAAACTTTTTGAAAATGGGCAGAAAGTCTACTTGAACTCTGCGATAGATTTTCTCTAAGCTTACACATAGATTGTCGTATTCCATCTTCAGCTGATCTCGATCTTCGATATGTTTGAATTTTTCTCTCTCAACCGCACTTATCGAATCCTGCAGGGCCTTGATACGGCTGCTCCAGGAATCATCTGTCGCATCATCGAGCAGGAAACTATAACATTTCTTTTCGATATCTTCTTTGCGTTTTTTCAACTCTTCAATTTTCTTTTTCAAATTATCGAGTTGTTCTTCGACTGTTTGCTGACGAAGAATCAATTCTTCAAGCTCGTGCTCAATCTTCGATAAGTTATTGTCAATTTTTGCCAATTTAGCGATAATCTCTGTTTGCTCTGAAGCTGTCTCAGGAATATGCTCTCCACACAGTGGACAGACATTTTGATTGAGAGCTTGTTCGATGTGTTCAGGAAGTTTTTGATGAGCAGTATGACAAATTGGGCACCCATCTGATGTCAATGCCATAATAATTGGATTTCTATAAAGGTGCCCATTTCCGGCGTAAAGCTCGGCGTAATGTTCTTCATACTCTTTTCTTAAGCGAACCTTTTCAACTGTTAGCTCTGTGATTCTGGCATATATCTGTTGCCGTTCCTTTGTATAACCCTGATGATAGGACTCGCCTTCTTCAAGTTCTTTGATTATTTCTTCATATTCATTTTGAGCACTCGCTTCATCTTCACTTGCGTAATGAGGGCGTGCTTCTTCGGTCTTGGATTTTTCTTCAATTAAAGTAGTCAGACGTGCAGATTGCTTTGATATCTCCCACTGCACATTTCGAATTCTCGAATTGACCTTTTGAATTTCACGTGCAAGTTCGTCGGCTCTTTCTGCATTGTCAACGCTTTCACCTAAGCACAAGAAAATCGTGGGAGTAAGAATGGATGGATTCCAGAATAGACAGTCTCGACTTTCATCAAAAGTTAAGACCTTCAGCTGCAGAAATACAAACTGCGCATAGTTATTCAAATTAGCGAGCCGAACCACATCGTCTTCGTAGTTACGAGGATCTTGAGTCTCATTGTCAAGTTTGTATTCAAGTATGCTATTATCGGGAAAGAAGTTGCGCACCACTTCAATTCTTTTATTTCCAAGCATAAAAACAATTCGCGTTGACGCATAATCTTTGTCTACTTCAGAAATTCTACCGTCAAAATATTGTAAATAGTAATTATTTCCTCGATCAAGGGTGTCGATAGATTTCAACTTTTTATTTGTCGGATTTATTCTGCCGGTAATAGCAAAGTTAACACAGTTCAATAAAGTGGATTTGCCAATGCCATTAGCTCCCATAAGACATGATACGGGTTTAGAGAAATCCATAACAACAGATTGCTCACAGTACAGAGAGAAATTTGTGAGCTCCAATTTTATAATATTGGGCAAATAGATATCAGGCATAAGGTTACCTACTTTCTGCAGATAATGAGAGACTCTCTAAGTCGTACTTTCTGCTGGTTTTCATCTACACATTGGCTGGATGTTCTCAACTTCCTAAGTGCATTGACGCTATCTAATTCCCAACCGTGGGTAGTTGCAATATCTGCCAATATCAAGTCAACAGGAATTTCAACTCCTGAATAGGCAGAGGTGCTTACGACAAACCAGAGTTGAGAATTTTGTTTTGCAATTCTATATGATTGCTTTAATACTTCTTCCATATCATAAAAGTAGGAAGAAACCATTTGAGGTATATTGGCATTCCACAAGGTATCTTGTTTGGCTGTGAGTTTTTGTACAATACCTGTTACCCAAGGCGAAGTTGAGCTATCCTTTCTATCCCATTTGCATTGCACATGCGAACGCAGAGTTTGCTTTCTGAGTTGCATTAGTTCGCTATTATCTTTAACGAATTTCCCTAAGAAGAGTTCTGGGCGGTATATATCAGAGTAGTCGAATGAGTTTAAATATGGCGGAGAAAATATAATCAAATCAGCCGAATCGTGTTCTGACGCTTGTAGCAGTTTCCGGGTATCCCCCTGCGTAATATCTCTTGTGCCCTCTAATAGCGGACTTCTTTCTAAATCGGATATCATTTGCAATGCGTTTGCCTTAAAAGTATCTCGCAAGTTCGCGCCAGTATAGTTGAGTGCTTTCCAATTCTTTAAATACCGTAGACATTTTCCATCCTTTTTTGCGTTACAACATTGCATAGCCGATGTGATTAGAGCCAGAAGGAAGAAGTCTTTATATTCAGAAAGAGAAATGTGCTGGTATAGGGCTTCGTATGCCCTGAGTACATCTAAATTAAACAGCCACTTCCCGTTCTCTCCGGAACCAGTAAATGTAGAGACCCCTTCTAAAGGACTCTTCAATCTGAATGGACGTTGAACTAAGATGCGATTTAACTCTTTCGTATAGTCATGAATCGATTTTGTACGTTGTTGGCATTTTGTTTTTCCAACAAAGCTCATAAACGGGTTTACTTCATAGCCTATAGCATTACAACGACTTTGCAATGCTGTGAGTGGACTTGTTCCGGAGCCAGAAAAGGGATCCAGAACAGTGAAGGAAGTTGATTTATTATCCTTCTTGGTCTCTCGTATAGCACGTTCAACCAGAGTTAAACTAAAACCTTCTTTGAATTCATACCAACGATGTCTGGGTTGTTCCATATTGGCGGAAAAATTTGGAATACAATCCTCTCCGTATGAATGTTCCCAAACTGCGTTTATAGTTTCCATGACTTTCACCTTGTACCAATAGATTTTGCGCTGGCATGAGTATATATTACGAAAATATATTTTATCTATTATATCTGAATTTGGTGATTTTGACAATATCTCCTTCTCCGTTTTTCGAAAAAAGATGTCGCTTACTGGAGATAGTTATGTAAATCCCTCAAATCCTGCGCCGCAATAGACAAAGAATAAGAAAAGCCCTCTGAAATCAACGATTTCAGAGGGTTTTTGGTCCGAGTAGTGCGGCTCGAACGCACGGTCTCCTGGTCCCAAACCAGGCGCGATACCAACTTCGCTATACCCGGATATTCAATTTCTGCCATTATATCACGGCGAGGGAGAAAATCAAAGATTTTTCTGTCTGTGGTCATTTATGTGGTCAAACCCACTTTTGTGCCGCTTTCGGCAATCGTGGAAAATCCCGCAAACGCAGGCGTCAAAAGGCTTTGCGGCGTTTCGCCTTGCCCTGTCCCGGATACCGCCACGGCACTCCCAAAGCAGGCGCGCTACCAACTGCGCTACACCCGGTTATTGAGTTTTTATCCGGCTGGGCGTATTCTCCCAAACAGGAACAGAAAACTTTTTTCGGACGTTTCTAACGGTTTTTCATCATTTCCGCTCGTATTCCGTTACTCTCGTACCCTCTTTTGAACCCGCATTTCCGCCTGTTCCGCGCGCGTCTGTAGTAATCCATGTGGTCAAAAAACGCTTCCCGACAAAAAAGACGGGAAGCGTTTCTGCATTTATTATCTGCCCTATCCGAAGAAATACTGTTTCATATTTGAGACACTGCCATCCTTATCGCAGAACCACTCGTAATCAGAGCGGCATCCACGGCAGTGAGCGATCACATCGAACCCACCAGGTGAATGCCAGCTGTCGGCAATACTCATGACTTCCAATGGTTTTCCGCAGGTCGGGCAAGGTCTGATTTTACTTGCCTGACGAGCGCCACGATCGCTCCTCTCTGTTTCAAGTGCGTCTAAAAGGTTTTGCCAAAGATCTGAATTCGCCTCGTGCTCTGCGTAGTCTTCAAGGTATCGCTGAATGTCATCGGCAGCCAGCGTGAGAAACCTATCGTCCAGAAGCTGAAGATGACGCTTGATATAATCAGCGATCACCGATGGCATATGGGTTTTCCTGCCCATCGCATATCGCATTGCCGACAGCAGGATCAGACGAAAGTCAGAATCAGAAATTGGGGCAAGCATATCCTGCGGAAAAAGAAAAAACTCCTTGCCATTATCCATGAATACGCGCAGCGGCCGCTGCTCCTCTGTCACCAGATTCAAAAGACTGTTTGACTGATCTTTCAAGTCGTCAACGCTGATTGACGCATAGTCCTGAAAGGGACTGCTTTCATAGTTCATCCTCTAACCTCCGTTCAATTCGTCCTCGCTATAAGGTGTAGGCATTGTAGCTCTGATTGTCCGAAAATTCAAGTATTTTGTTCGTAGAGGCTAAGAGACCCAATGATATTCCGCTGAGAACCGCAGATCAAATTCTGCATCGCAATAAGCAAAGAATACTCACTTCCCACAGTATACAGCAATCGCCTTGGATACGAATGCCGCTGTGCCTTCTCCGCCGGCCTTATCGATGTTCTCGCGGAAACGCTCGTCGGCGACATACATCTCGCCCAGTCCAGCCAGAATTTCCGGTGTGCAGGTGTAGAAATGGTCGGTGATGAACTGCTGCAGCTTGCAGATTGCGGTCTGCACCTCCGGGGCGGCAGGCGCAAGATTTTTCAGCTTGCCCAACTCGGCGAACTGCGCCATCAGCTCGGCAGAATCACCGGCAGAGCCGTTTTCCTCGCGCTGCTGGTATTCCTGATACGCGGCCGTGCCGCCCCACTTTTCCTTGACCTCGGCGGCAAAGCGCGCCTGTTCGGTTTTGTCAAATGCGTCAAATTTCATAGGTGTCACTCCTGTTTTCAAAGTCTCACGGGCGAGGGCGATGAGTTTTCCAAGCTGCTTTCGCCGCAGCTCCAGCAGTTTGATCTGGTCTTCCAGCGCGGCAGACTGGTCAAAGTTCGGATCGTCTAAGATCCGCTTGATATCCTTCAGAGGAAATTCCAACTCCCGAAACAGCAGAATGAATTGCAGCCGCGCCAACGCTGTATCGTCATACAGCCGGTAACCCGCTTCGGTGAGCGCAGTGGGCGGCAACAAACCAATGGCGTCGTAATGGTGCAGCGTCCGGACACTGACACCGGCAAGCCTGCTGACTTCGTGAATGGTCATCATGGTAATCCCTCCTCCGTGTGAGTTTAGCATACACTATGACGTAACGGGAGAGTCAAGAGGGAAAACGAATTTTATGAGTTTTCATTGCAGCTAAAATTGCACACACGCTTTGTTTCCTTGCTTTCCGCACCAAAATATGCTATCATACAAAATAACGATAAATAACGCCGTCAAGTGTTGAAATTAGCCTTGGCAGTATAGCTGTGATGAATTGAATGCTCTGCCAAGCGGCAGGGCATTTTTGCATATCGGTTCACAGAGAACCGTGTTAGAGAGGAAATGGGTATGGCAAGAATTATCAGGAATGCAATCAGATGCAGAAAGTGCGGAGATATTATTGAGAGCAAAACCGTCCACGATTTCAAATTTTGCAGCTGCGGGGCATGCGCCGTGGATGGTGGTCACGACTATCTCCGCAGGTGCGGCAATCTTGAAGATTGGGAGGAACTGTCCAAAGCTGAAAAAGTGGAGGACGATAACAGATTGGCTTGATTCTGGATTTAGGGGCTGGCGCTGCCCGCTTTTAATTAGAGTTTGCTGGAGCGTAATATAAAATGGAGAGGAGCGGCTTTTCGTGTATTATTCTGAACTTGTGAAAAAGGCGTGCGTGATCATGTATGATGCCCACAAAGAGGATAAGGATAAAGGCGGA
>OICN01000747.1_pt1 | contig 10302 bp, 10 predicted proteins | sample 1581301 | NCBI WGS metagenome assembly OICN01 (sample SAMEA3882557, study PRJEB24775) | human gut metagenome | biome: human-associated habitat; feature: intestine environment; material: feces | place: Netherlands | collected 2009/2010
CGGAGAGCTTGACACCGCGCTCGCCGACATAGGTGTCGTACCCCTCGGGCAGCTCCTCTATAAATTCATGCGCCCCGGCTCTCTTGGCCGCCGCCGTGATATCTTCGTTTTCGGCTCCCGGGCAGCCGTAGGCTATATTTTCCCTGACCGTGCCGGAGAACATATAGACATCCTGCTGAACCGTGCCTATATTCGAGCGCAGGGAAGCGAGAGTTATGTCGCGGATATCCGTGCCGTCGAGTAAGATGCAGCCCGAATCCACATCGTAGAAGCGGGGGATAAGATTGCACAGCGTAGTTTTGCCGCCGCCGGAGGGCCCTACCAGAGCGACATTCTCGCCCGGAGCTATGTGCAGGGAGAAGTCGGAGAGGATTTTCTTATCCGTGCCCTTATATGAAAATGTGACGTTCCTGAATTCTATATCGCCCCTGACGTTCTCTATGGGCTTTGCGTCGGGGCTGTCCTTTATGTCGCTGACCTCGTCCATTATCTCGGTGAAGCGCTCTATGCCGGTCATGCCGCGGTTAAACTGCTCGCTGAACTCGACTATCGTGCGTATCGCCGAGAGCAGGGTGCTGACCATGAGCAGGCTCGCCGAGAAGTCGCCTACGGTAGTCTTGCCCTTCATCATGAACGCCGCGCCTATGCCGACTATCGCTATATACATAAGCCCGTCGCAGAGCCGGACGGTGCAATGAAAGATCGCCATGTATCTGTAGCCGTTCTGCTTGGACTTGAAGAAGCGGCGCGAGCCCTCGTTGAATTTTTCGCGCTCGATATCCTCGTTTGCAAAGCTCTTGACAACTCTTATGCCGAGCAGAGAATCCTCGGTGCGCGCGTTTATCTCGCCTATCTCGCGCCTCTGCTGCTTGAACGCGGCGCGCATCTTGCGGCGGCTGCGCGAGGTCAGGAGCATCATAAGCGGCAAGAGCGAAAAGACTATGACCGCAAGCCATATGTTCATCGACGCGAACATAATGAAGCCCGCGATTATCTTTATCACGGTCATCAGCACATTCTCGGGGCCGTGGTGAGAGAGCTCCGTGATATCAAACAGGTCGTTTGTTATGCGCGACATGAGTTGGCCTATCTTCGTGTCGTCGTAGAAAGAGTAGGACATATCCTGAAGATGCGAGAACAGGTCGTTTCGCATATCCGTCTCTATCCTTGCGCCCATGATATGCCCGCCCGACGCCGTATAGTAGTTGGCGGCGGTGTCGATAATGCGCAGCAGGATATAGAAGCCGACGATTTTTATAATCAGCTCCGCCGTCAGGTCGTGAATGTCGTGCGCCGCGCGGTCGGTTATCTGCCGAACTATCAGCGGGAGAGCTATCTCGCATACGGTAGTCAGCGCGGAGCAGAACATATCAAGGGCAAAGAGCCCCGAATATTTTTTATAGTAGGGCAGGAGCTTTTTGAGCATCCTGCGGTTGCGGCTGGAATACTCCCCGGACAAACAAACACCCCTCATCAATACTCTTATATATCAAAATTATACAACAATTATTTCTCTTTGAAAAGAGCAGAACGTGATTTTTTATTTTGCGGTTTTTTTCTTGCAAAAAGTCCGTATTTTAGGTATACTGAGATATATCTCATTAAGATTAAGTCTCAAAGAAAGGCAGGACTTTCCATGCGTATTCTCATATGCGACGACGAACCCGCCATGGTTTCTCGGATCTCGGGAATAATCGAAGACGCATATCCGGATATAGAGCTTGTCGGCGTACACAGCTCCGCCGAGCTGTCCGAAAGGCTTGCGCCGGAGAATGCCGACAAAAACTTTGACCTCGCCTTTGTCGATATCTCCGTCAAGGACGAGAGCGGCGTGGATATCGCCGGCTTCATAGGCGCGGTATGCCCGGGAATCAAGATAGTGTTTGTCTCGGGAAATCAGGATCTCGTCTCCAAGGCGTTTGTCAAGGTGGACGACTGCGGCTATATTTATAAGCCTATAGACCCGACGCTTCTGCTCGGATATATCGAGCGCGAGCGCAGCGGCGGCCGCAAATCGAATAAAAAATATTTGGAATATTCCCGCCACGGCGTGTCCGGTAAAGTGGACAGCGACAGAATACTTTACGTCTCGAGCGAGCGGAATTCCATTGAGATACATATGGTGGACGGGGACGGCATCACGGCCTACGGCAAGCTCGACGATGCGGAAGAGCAGCTCAGGGAGAGCTTTGTCCGCTGCCATAAAAGCTACCTCGTGAACCTGAAATATATAGCCAGGTATACGGCGACGCACTTTTATATGATGAACGGAAAGGTAATTCCGATAAGCCGCTCGAAGAAAACCGAGTCGGTGGACAAGTATGTGCTTTTCAAGGGAGCTTCGGTAAAATGACCTTTTTTGATGTCTTTTGGTATGTTTTCAACTTTTTCTCGATAGCGCTCGTGGTGCTGTTCCTCTGCATGAACCTCACGCCGCGCTTTAATCGCTATGCGGTGTTTTTTCTGACACTCATTCCCTTTGCCGCAATAGCGCTCTCCCAGCGATATTTTTATGATGTGCCGTCGGTATTTTTTAAAATACCGGCGTTTGCATATTATTTTTTCTCGGCTGTGGTCTATTTCAAGGATAAGCTCAGAACGAGGCTTTTTGTCTCCGTAGTGCTTATGTCGTTTACATATCTCGTGTCGGCGCTTCTCGTCAGCGGCGGCATTGCTTGCGGACTGAACCCCTATGACGACATTATGACATATCTTGTCTCTCTGCCCAATACCGTGCTTTTGATACTGCTTTTTGCCGGCTTCACCTATATGAGAATGAAGAGGCAAAAAAATATGCTCCTGCCTGGCGGGCAGATGGCGACGTTTATTTTCTTCCCTCTGAGCCAGGTCATAGTCATGGCGGCGGCGATGATGATAATCTCTTACTACGGCTGGTTCAGAGACAAGAACACCGGCCTGCCGTTTCTTGAGGATCCGACCCGCGCGCCGATGATAATGCTCTGCATCGCGGCGGTGCTCTGCATAATCTCCGACGCCGTTTTGTTCTATATCATGTCGCGCTCGGCGCAGAACGAGAAGCTGCGCGAGGAGCTGAGAATAAAGGACTACCAGAACGCTCTCAATCTCGAATATTACAGAAACCTCGCAAACATAATCGAGACGGCGTATGAGGTCGTACACAGCGGAACCGAGGTTGACCGCGAATCGGCGGAGCGAATGCTCGACCAGCTCAAAACTCAGGTCGAGGATATAAAAATAGAGAAGTTCTGCCCCAACACGCTCGTCAATGCCATAGCCTCGAACAAGGCCAAGGAGTGCCGCGAAAACGGCATTGCATACGACTTCAATCTCGATGTGCCGAAATCCGTGGGCATGGAGGAGGTCGACGTTTGCAAGGCATATGTCAATATTTTCGACAACGCGATAAACGCGGCGGAGGCGCTCGAGGACAACAGATATATAAAGATAAAGAGCTTTGTCGACGAAAACGACGGAATGCTCTATATAAGCAGCGAAAACGCAGTCGCTCCCGACTATGAGGAGAAGAAAAAGAAGCGCACGGGCGAGCACGGCTACGGGCTGAAGATTCTCGAGGAGACCGCCGAAAAGTACGGCGGGCACGTGGCCGCAAAGCAGAGCGGTGGTATTTTCACCTGTGCCTTTGCGGCAAAGGCATAGCCACATGGGTCACGGCTATATAAACGCGACCGGAGTATTTCCCCAAGCGGAGGATGTTATAGACGAGACGGGGAAGCTTATATATGATATCTTAAAAAATACTCCCGCACGTCGGTGCGGGAGCGAAGCGTAAAATATACAAACAAAGGGGCGACAGCATGGAACGCTATTCTGTTGTGTTCAGCAGCTCAACGGGCAACACCAAGCTTCTTGCCGATGCAATAGACGAGGCTCTGCCGAAAGAAAACCGCGATTATTTCGGCGAGATAACCCCGGAGGTGCCCGAATCTGAAATGCTCTATGTCGGATTTTGGACGGACAGGGGAAACGCGGATAAAACCGCGCTCGAGTTTTTGCAAAGGCTTAAAAACAAAAAGGTTTTCCTCTTCGGGACGGCGGGCTTCGGCGGCAGCGAGGACTATTTCAAAAAAATACTCGCCAACGCAGAGAGCGCCCTTGACGGGAGCAACACCGTTGCGGGAGAGTTTATGTGCCAGGGAAAGATGCCGCAGGCGGTGAGAGAGCGATATATGAGCATGAAGGCTCAGCCGAATCCCCCGGCGAACCTCGATATGCTTATCGAAAATTTTGACCGCGCCCTGTCGCATCCCGATGCAGAGGATCTGGAAAGACTGAAGAAAACGGTTTTAAAATGACGCTTTAAAAGCAGAAAGGACGACTCTATGAATAAGATTTACGAGCTTTCGTGGCTGTGGAAATCGTTGGGAATTGCCCTTGCGGCGGCTGCCGTCGCCGTGGCGCTTGCCGCGCTGATATACAGGGCTGCAAAGAAAAAGCTCAGCAAAAAAGCGGCCGTTATTATCGGCATAGCGGCATTTGCGACAGCCGTTATAATTGTCATGCTGCTTTCAAACGACCCCATGCCGATTTAAAAAATCTGGTTATACTTCCTGCGTGTTCTCGTCGTTTTCGTCCGCCTCTTTTTCGTCCGACGGGGCGAGACCGTTCGCCTTTGGCAGACTCCATCTGAAATGGGCGGCGAGCATACGTATGACAAATATTATCGCGGCGCCCGAAATAACCGCGGCGGTGCTGTTGAAGCGCCAGATTATAATGCAGGCGACGGCGCCGGCGATAGAGGCGCAGGCATAGATATGCCTTACGAATATGTACGGCTTCTCCCCGGCGAGCACATCGCGCAGGACTCCGCCGCCGACACCGGTTATGACTCCGACAAATAATATAAGAAAGATGCTGTTTTCGCTCGAGGCTCTGTAGGCGGTCTGTATGCCGACTACCGTAAACACGCCGAGCCCCAACGAGTCGAGAACGAGCAGAACGAAGTCGCGGATATGCTGATTTCTCGTGATAAGGCGGTGCACGGCGGGCAGAAATGTTATTATCGCGGTGACCGTTGCTACTATCGCGTAGACGGGTCTGCCGAAGGTGCCGGGCGGCGTTATGCCGAGGACGAGGTCGCGTATGACCCCGCCGCCGATGGCCGTTATGACGCCCAGTATCATAACGCCGAAAATATCCATGTTCTTTTTCAGCCCCGTCATAGCGCCCGATACGGAGAATGCGACGGTGCCGATGATTTCGAAAACGAAAATAAGAATATCCATAGACCCCTCCGAAACAAAAAAGAGTACACCATAAGAAACAATGGTGTACTCTGTCTTTTTACCTGAAAGATTCTCCGCTTCGCGGATTGCTTCGTCGGTGCAAATGCCTTTCCAGAGCTCCGTCCCGGCTCGGTTCTTTTACCTGAGAGTTTCGCCCCTTCGGTGACCGGAAAACCGGCTCTCTCCCAAACCCGTCATTCGGATATGCGATTATTTTATAGCGCGGGGCGGCATTTGTCAAGGGAAAAAGGCTATTCCTCCATCTGCTTGCCGAGAAACGATGCGGCGACCTGAACGAGCTTTATCTCCGTCTGCGACGGCACCGTTGCGCCGTCCGCGGCGAGCAGAACCACCGCGCCCGACACATCTCCCGCGCCGATTATCGGAAACGCCGCCGCCGCGTCGCGCTCGACGCCCTCTATCGGGCGGAAGGGTTCGCCGTCCCGCGCGAAAATAAACGGGGTGCGGCTCTCCATAACGTTTTCGAGCGCCTGCGTTATCCTGCGCTCGACCGTCTCCTTCTTCGGCACTCCCGCGCAGGAGATGACCCTGTCGCGGTCGGTTATCACCACGGGCAGCCCCGTGCTCTTATGCAAAACCTCGGCATACTGCGCCGTTAAAGACGACAGCTCGCCCACCTGCGAATACTTTTTAAAAATAACCTCGCCGTCCGCGTCCGTGTATATTTCGAGCGGGTCACCCTCGCGGATACGCATCGTGCGGCGGATCTCCTTTGGGATAACGACCCTGCCGAGGTCGTCGATTCGTCTGACTATGCCTGTTGCTTTCATTATATTAACTCCCTTGCTTTTCTGTGTAAGTCTATTGTTTGCCGCTTGAGGGAGATTATGCGGATAAATGAAAAGTTGAACAGAATGGCGGAAATGTATGTACCAGCTTTAAAATATTACAAATAAAATTTTTATATATGGAAGCTTTGATGTTGACGCAGACAGAAAATAAAAGAAGCGTGGTTATTGCACATTTTTTACAATATATCTTCGACTTTTCTTGACGAACAGCGTTCCGATATGATATCATTCTTAGTGAGTTAATACGCTGAAAACTTATAGGAGGTGTTTTTGTGGTCCCTGAAAACTTCAAGGAAAACGGCTTTATGATAGGAATCGGTCTTTTCATCGTCGTCTTTGTCATAGCGCAGTCGCTGTTCTTCCTCATCAAGGCATGGAAACAAGGCAAAAAACTCGGAATATCAACGGAAAAGCTGAAGAATACGGTCATGTCGAGCGCGGTGTTTACCATCGCTCCCGCTATCTCTATTCTCGCTACTGTCATCGTGCTCGCAAACTCCCTGGGCATCGTCCTGCCGTGGATAAGGCTCTCGGTCATAGGCAACCTCGCCTATGAGAGCGTCGCCGCGGAGGCAGCGCTCGATACCTTCGGCCTGACTCTTTCGAGCCCCGTCACCGACCCCAAGATTTTTGCGACGATAGCCTTTGTCATGACTATCGGCTGCATCCTGCCGCTCATTCTCATCATCTTCGTTATGAAGAAGGTGCAAAAGACCATGGGCAAGGTCGCCGACAAGAACTCGAAGCTTGCCGACACTCTTTCCGCCGCCGCGTTCATCGGCATTATCGCCGCGTTCGTAGCGCGCTCCATTGCGGGCGCGGGCAAGGCGGGCGACAATCCGCTCTACGGCCACGAGTTCGGCGACGGCGCGGGCTTTATGTCCGTGTGCGTGCTCGCCGCGTCGATGATTTTCATGACCCTGCTCACTTTCCTTTGCAGAAAATTCAAGATAAAGTGGCTCGAAACCTTCGCTCTTCCGATAAGTATGTTCGCCGCGATGGGCATTGCTATTGTCATAGCAAAGGTCTGCCCCGAGGGACTTGCTTATCTTGAGTGGAGAGGCTGATAAGGAGGGAAACGCAAATGAGTAAAAAGAACGCAAAGCCCTACAGCGAAAAAGTTCACGTCTGGGGCAGAATTTCTTCGATAACCGCGATTGCCGCCCTCATGTTTGTGCCGATAGCGATAAGCACACACTACAATGCGTGGCCCGAGGCTTCGAATCTCTTCAACGCAATGAAGGTCGTTATCCCGGTATACTGGCTCTCCGGCATAGCCGAGGTGATCACCTACGCGCCCATGCTCGGCGCGGGCGGAACATATTTGAGCTTCGTCACCGGCAACATAACAAACCTCAAGCTGCCCTGCGGACTCAACGCCATGGAGAACGCGGGTGTGCGCGCAAACTCCGAGGAGGGCGAGGTCATTTCGACTATCGCCATAGCGTCCTCGGCTATCACGACTACTATAATCCTCGCCGTCGGCGTGCTCGCCTTCCGTCCGGTGCTCCCGATGCTGACGACTAACCCCAACATCGCCCCCGCCTTCAAGCAGGTGCTGCCCGCGCTCTTCGGTGCGCTCGCCGCCACCTACTTCGCAAAGCACTGGAGAATTTCGATATTCCCGATTATGGTCGGCGTCATAACCCTCATCTTCGCCTCGACCATGGGCGTCGGAACGCTTATCTTCGTCACCATTATAGCATCGCTCCTCGGCGCGTTTGCAATGTACAAGTTCGGCTGGCTCGACAGCAAGGAAGAGCGAAAAGCCAAGAAAGCCGCAAAAGCAAAGAAATAAGTCTGACATTCGGCAGTCCCGCAAAAGCCGATTATCCGTAAAACAGATTCAGTCCCGACAGGCATATTGTCTGCCGGGACTTTTTACTTTTGTATATATCATAACCGTGTAGGGACGGATATTATCCGCCTGCGGTTTATGCGGCAGCTACAGCAGGCGAGCAAAGCTCGACCATGCAAGTAGATTGCGTAGGGGTGCGGCGACTCGACGACCCTTTGACGCATTAGCGTCACCGAAAATCTATTTATTCATCCGTGTCGTGCAAAACGCTCTCTGCGTGCGGCTTGCCCCCTGTGCCGCCTGCGGCGGCAGCGGTGCGTCGAGTCGCTGCACACTACAAAGGGGGACATCGAGAAACAAAACAGTCTATGCAAAAGGGTAAATCTGCGCAATGCCCCCTCAGTCTCGCTTCGCCGAGCCGGCTCCCCTACAGGGGGAGCCATAATCGGTCGGTTGTGTACTCTGCAACTCTAAAATTGCACATTTCTTTTTCAAGCTCTCAACACAACCGCATGGCTTCTGCGGGATATAAGAAAATCGGCTGTCGGGTTTTCCTCGGCAGCCGATTGGTTTTATTTTTGCTTTTTACTTCTTCATCTGCTCGCGCAGGTGGTTTGAGAGCAGGGCGAGCGACGACGCCATGTTCTCATTCTGAACAAGTATACCGTCGGGCACAACAAGATGCACCGGAGCAAAGTTCCAAATGGCTCGGATGCCGCTGTTCACGAGCAGGTCGCATATCTCCTGCGCGCTCGACGCGGGAACGGTGATTATGCCTATATGTATGTTCACCTTGCGGCAGAAGCTCTCGAGCTGGGCTATAGGGAAGACCGTCTTGCCCTGGAACTCGGTGGGTTCTTCGCAGAGATCGAACGCTGCGATTATATTGAGGCCGTAGGCCTTGAAGCCGCTGTAATTGAGCAGAGCCTTGCCGAGGCTGCCTGCGCCGACTATAACGGCGTTGTCGATATCGTTATAGCCGAGAAAAGCCTCAAGCTCCGCGATAAGATCCTTGACATTGTAGCCGACCTTCGGCTTGCCGGACGAGCTGACGCTCGCGAGATCCTTACGCACCTGGACATCATTGAGCTGAAGCGCTTCGGCGATGGTCGTGGCAGATATGTTTTTCGGAGCATCCTCGGGAAGTCCCTTGATATAGCTCAGATACATCGGAAGTCTCTGAAGGGTATGTTTTGAGATATTCTGAGTCATAAAAGTTCACCAACCTGAAAATTATACTTGTTCTGCAATCATTGTATCACATTTTATCAAATAGTTCAAGTGAACTTTGAAGGCAAAAAAATCGGGGGAGCCGCCCGAGAGCGACTCCCCTTCTTACCTGCCGTTTAAAGCAGGATTTTCAGTTTTCGTTCGCAGCCTTAGACTGTGAAAGCAAAGTCGGTGGTATCCCAGACCTGTCTGTCGTTAGCGATGTACTTCGCGGTTGCGGTGTACTCGCCTGCACGAAGCTTGGCATTGATTGTCCAGATCTCGCCGTCGCCGTCGGGGGCGATGGAGACATCGGCATGATCTCTGTCATAGGTTCTGGTGGCGCCGGAAGCGTCAGCGATCTTGATCTTAGTGGCAGTGCCGTTGACGGTAACTTCGACGGAATCAGCAGAGGCCTTAACCTCGGTAACGCTGACAGCCGATACGGGCTTCGCGTCGATAATTACATCAAACTCAGTGCCGGCAGTCCAAGATCTGCCATACTTCGCCTTAGCAATGTGTCTGCCTGCGGGGATGTCAAGATTGACAGTCCAAATCTCATAAGCGAGGTTGGTGCTGTTCGAATAGACCTCGATGCCCTCTGCGTCATAGGACTTGACGGTAACTCTGGGATCAAGTCTCGAAAGAGTTGTCGTTCCGCCGTCTGCGCAGACAACCTGAATCTTATCAGCCTTACCGGAGACCTTGAAGGTGTACTCCTGCTTGCCGCCGTAATTCGGGGTGTTGTAGGTTACTTCAAGAACGCCGTCCGGAGTCGGCTCTTCGGGTTTAACGTCGAATCTGACAGAGAAGTTATGGCCGTTCTCTTCCCAATCCTTGCCGAACTTCGCGAAGGCAACATATCTGCCCTCGGGAATGTTGACATTGATGGTCCAGATTTCGCCGTCGTCAGTCTTCTCTATCTTCAGAATACCGAGAGCATTGGCATCGCTTGTCATGGAGGTGTTTCTGTCAAACGTGCGGGTATTGCCGAATGCATCGACTATTCTGATCTTCTGAGGCTCGCCCTTGACCTTGATTGCATACTGGTGCATGCCGCCGTAGTTCGGGGACTCAGGAGTGACGGAGATGATGGACGAATCGTTGGCAACAAGGATAGCGTTGAAGCTAACATTCTCGATACCCATAGTTCCGACCTCGGGATCCCAACCGGTGAAGCTGTAACCGTCGACAATCGGATCTGCGGGAGCTGCGATCTGCTCGCCGACCTTCGCGGTAACGGTTGCATGAACTTCGC
>OICN01000771.1_pt1 | contig 10094 bp, 7 predicted proteins | sample 1581301 | NCBI WGS metagenome assembly OICN01 (sample SAMEA3882557, study PRJEB24775) | human gut metagenome | biome: human-associated habitat; feature: intestine environment; material: feces | place: Netherlands | collected 2009/2010
CCACCATCAAGGAGGCGGCGGCCGCAGCCGGTATGGCCAAGCCCAGCGCCTCGCAGGTCTACTACATCGACCTGTCGGAGCCCGACAGCGTGGTCGTCTACCAGCAGAAGAGCCAGAACGTTTTGTCGCGGGTGCTCACGTCGCTTGGCAACGGCGTATGCGCAGTGGTGGAATATTTCAAATGAGCGAAGCTATACATAAGGAGTAAGGAGCTTCCTTACTCCTTTTCCATTTTTAAGGAGGATGAACGACTGTGGCACCACGCCCCCAGAACCAGAAAAGACGGCCCGAATCCGCGCGCCGCGCAAACCGCATCATTCAGACAAGAACGCTGCTGCTTCTGGGCGTGTTCGGCGTGCTGACGTTTGTGCTGCTCTTCACCCAACTCTATCGCTGGCAGATCACCGAGCATGACGAGCTCCAGTCCGTCGCTGTGCGCCAGCAAACGCTGCGCACCACGGTGGAGGCGAGCCGCGGCACGATCTACGATCGAAACGGCACCATCCTAGCGATGTCCGCCTCGGCGGAGGATATTTTCATCTCTCCGAAGGAGATCATCGAAAACGATCAGGATCAAAACCTGATCGCGGGCGGCCTTGCTGAAATTCTGGACCTTGACCCCGCTGACATTCTCAAAAAGATGGAGAAAACGAACTCGCAGTACGAAGAGCTCAAGAAAAAAGCGGACGATGAGCTCGCCGACAAGGTGCGCGAATTCATCAATGAGAACGACCTCAAGGGCGTTTTCATTCGTCCGACGAGCAAGAGGACCTATCCCAAGGGGACGCTCGCCTCTCAGGTCATCGGCTTTACCAATGACCTCGGCGGCGCGATGGGCCTTGAGGCGGCGTACAACGACGAGCTGACCGGCGAGAACGGTATGGTCGTCACCGCGCGCGACCGCGACGGCCGCTCCGTGCTCTACCAGTACGACCAGTATTTCGACGCGGAAAACGGCTGCGACCTGCACACGACGCTCGACACGACCATCCAGTATTACCTTGAGAAAGGTGTGCAGGAGCTCGAGGCGCGCTTCGGCACTGGCAAGGGCGCCGAGGGCATCGTCATGGATGTCAACACCGGCGCGGTGCTGGCGATGGCGTCGCTGCCGACCTACGACTTGAATTCCCCCGGTACGGTCTACAACGACTTTCTGACCTCCGGCATGACGGAGGAGCAGGTCCTCGAAAACATGAGAGACCTTCTCAACAAGCAGTGGCGCAGCAAGGCCATCAACGACACCTACGAGCCGGGCTCCACGTTCAAAACACTGACGCTCGCGATGGCGCTTGAGGAAAACGTTGTCGACCTGAACACGGGCTTCTATTGCAGCGGCAGCGTAAAGATCGAGGGCGAGACCATCAACTGCTCCAAGCGCGCGCCCGGTCACGGCCAGCAAAACCTGACGCAGGCGTTCGCCAACTCCTGCAACCCCGCGTTCATCAACATCGGCCTTCGCATCGGCAACGACATGTTTTACCAGTACATGCTGGACTTTGGCCTGACGGAGAAGACCGGCGTCGACACCACGGGCGAGGCCAGCGGCTTCGTCAACAGCGAAATTAAATATTCGACGCTGGCGCTGGCGTGCTACGCCTTCGGCCAGAACTTCAACGTCACGCCTCTGGCCCTGATCGCGGCCCAGGCCGCCTGCGTCAACGGCGGCTATCTGCACACCCCCTATCTGGTGGAGCAGATCGTGGACAGCGACGGCAACATCACCTATCAGCACGACAACACCCCCGTGCGCCAGGTGGTCAGCGAGGAAACCAGCGCCCACGTCCGGGAATGCCTGGAATACGTGGTGTCCGACGGCACCGGCCGCAACGGCCAGGTGAAGGGCTACCGCGTGGGCGGCAAAACCGGCACCGCCGACAAGGGCCAGACCGGCGACCTGGTGGTCTCCTTTGTCAGCTTCGCCCCGGCGGACGATCCCCAGGTCATCATCCTGGTGACCATGGACACCCCCAGCCGCAGCGCCGGCACCTCCGTGTCCGGCGGCAGCATGGTGGCCCCCGTCAACAGCAAGATCATGGCGGATATCCTGCCCTATCTGGGCATTGAACCCACCTACAGCGCCGAGGAGCTGCTGGGCGCGGATACCACCGTTCCCTATGTCATCGGCAGCTCCGTGGCCGACGCCAAGAGCCGCATGGAATCCCGGGGCTTCACCTGCAAGGTGGTGGGCGCCGGCGACACCATCACGGACCAGACCCCCGCAGGCGGCGCAGTGATCCCCGGCAAGTCCACCGTCATCCTCTACGCCGGGGCCGAAAAGCCCAACACTATGTACACCGTTCCCCAGCTGGTGGGCAAGACGGCGGCGGAGGCCAACGTGGCCGCCACCAACGCCGGGCTCCTGGTGCGGTTCAGCGGCGCCACGCAGACCACCTCCGGCAACATCCGGGTCCTCAGCCAGAGCCTGGAGGCCGGGCAGCAGGTGCCTGCCGGTACGGTGATCACCGTGCAGCTGGGCGACGCCAACATGACAGACTGACGCGGAAAGGAGCGCCCTTTTGTGAATCTGTGGGACCTGCTGACCGGCGTACCCATCCACACGATACGGCCCGGCCAGGTGTTCGTGGCCATCCACGGAGCCAACGCCGACGGCCATGACTACACAGCCCAGGCCCGGCAGCGGGGCGCGGCATGCGCCGTGTCCGCCCACCCGGTGGAGGGGCTGCCCTATGTCCTTGTTCCGGACCCCCGCAGGGCCCTGGCCCTTATGGCAGGCAACTTCTTCCGCCACCCGGACCGGGAACTGTCCCTGATCGGCGTCACCGGCACCAACGGCAAAACCTCCGTGGCCTGGCTGACGGCGGGGCTGCTTCAGGCCCTGGGCATCCCTACCGGCCTGATGGGCACCAACGGCTGCCGCATAGGCGACGCGGTCCTGCCCAGCCGCCGCACCACCCCGGAGTCCTGGGAGGTGCAGGATCTGCTGCGGCAGATGGCCGATTCCGGCTGCACCCACGCCGTGATGGAGGTCTCCTCCCACGCATTGGCACTTGACCGGGTCCACGGCTTGGCGTATACTATAGCCGCTTTCACCAATCTCAGCCGGGACCACCTGGATTTTCACGGCGCCATGGAGGACTACGCCGCCGCCAAGGCGGCCCTGTTCCGCCAGTGCCGCGCCGCCGCGGTAAACCGCGACGATCCCTGGACGGAGCGCATTCTCCGGGACTGCGCCTGTCCCGTATATGACTACGGGCTTCACGGAGGGCACCTGCTGGCAGAGGACATGGACCTCTCCCCTACCGGCGTCCGGTTCACCGCCCGGGAGGGCGAAGTCTCCTGTCCCGTGTCCGTGTCCATCCCCGGACTTTTCACCGTGTACAACGCCCTGGCAGCGCTGTCCACGGCCCGCCTGTCCGGCATTTCCCTGCCGGACGCCGCCGGTGCTCTGGCCAAGGTGCCCGCCGTTCCCGGCCGCATGGAGCCGGTACCGGCCCCGGGACTGGGCTGCCGCATCTTCATCGACTTTGCCCACACGCCGGAGGCCCTGGCCAAGGCCCTGGAGGCCCTCCGGCCTATGACCCCGGGCCGCATCATCGCGGTGTTCGGCTGCGGCGGCTGCCGGGATAAGGGCAAGCGTCCCCTGATGGGGGCCGCCGCCGGGCAATACGCCGACCTGACGGTGCTCACCTCCGATAACCCCCGCACCGAGGACCCTCTGGCCATCATCCGGGACATTCTCCCGGGCCTCAGCGGCCCCCATCTGGTGATCCCGGACCGCCGGGAGGCCATTTTCCGGGCTCTGGACCTGGCCCGCCCCGGCGACACGGTGATCCTCTGCGGCAAGGGCCACGAGATCACCCAGGAGACAGGCGGCCATCGGCTGCCTATGGATGAAAGACAGATCATTGCAGAATATATAAACGGAAGCTGACCCGCGTCCCCTGCGGGACGGGAAGGAGAGAACATGATGGAAATCATTCTGGCAGGCGTTGTGAGCCTGGTCATCACCCTGGCAGCAGGCAAGCTGCTGATCCCCGCCCTGATCCGGCTGAAGGCCGGGCAGAGCATCAAAGAGGTGGGCCCCACCTGGCACAAGGGCAAACAGGGCACCCCCACCATGGGCGGCCTGATGTTCATCATCGGCATCGGCATTGCCATCCTGATCCTAGGCTGGAAGGGCATGCTGGAGGGGAACTTCACCCACCTGTATGTCTATGTGTTCGCCCTGGTGTTCGGCGTCATCGGCTATATTGACGACTATCAGAAGGTGAAGCACCACCAGAACACCGGCCTCACCGCTTCCCAGAAGTTCCTGCTGCAGCTGGCGGCTGCCGTGGCCTTCCTGTGCCTGATGCGCTACGAGGGCATGCTGAGTCCCAACCTGTATATCCCCTTCTTCAACACCCATCTGGTGCTGCCGTGGGTGGTGTATATGATCTTCGCCGCCTTCGTCATCATCGGCACCGTCAACGCCGTGAACATCACCGACGGCGTGGACGGCCTGTCCTCCAGCGTCACGGTGCCTGTGGCCGTGTTCTTCGCGGTGCTGGGCGGCCTGTGGCAGGGCTTCGGCCAGCTGGGCGTGTTCGCCGGCGCTCTGGTGGGCGGTCTGCTGGGCTTCCTGTTCTATAACCACTACCCTGCCAAGGTGTTCATGGGCGACACCGGCTCCCTGTTTCTGGGCGGCGCGGTGGCGGCCCTGGCCTTTGCCTATGACATGCCCCTGATCCTGCTGCTGGTGGGCTTCGTCTACCTGTGCGAGACCCTGTCCGACATCATCCAGGTGACCTATTTCAAGCTGACCCACGGCAAGCGTATCTTCAAAATGGCCCCCCTCCACCACCACTTCGAAATGTGCGGCTGGAAGGAGACCAAGGTGGTGGCGGTGTTCGCCGCCGTCAGCACCATTTTCTGCGTCCTGGCCTATCTGGGCGTCATGGACCGCTTCGGCGCATAACCTGAAACCTGCCGGAAAGGAGGGAACCGTATGGCCCGCACCAAGAGTAAAAAACGCCTGGTAGGCACCTGGAGCACCCAGCAGCGCCGGGAGGCCATGGAGCAGTCCAGGGAAGCGGCCCGGGGCCCTGTGGACCTGCTGTTTCTGCTGCTGACCCTGCTGCTGACGGCTATGGGCATGGTCATGGTGCTGTCCGCCAGCTTCCCCTCCGCCTACTATGAAAACAACGGCAACGGCGCGTACTACTTCGTCCGCCAGGGCATTTTCGCCGTGCTGGGCCTGGCCGCCATGTTCGGCCTCAGCAAAATGAACTATCAGCGCCTGCGGGGCGTGGGCCGTCTGCTGCTGTGGGGCTCCATCCTGCTGCTGGTGCTGGTCATCGTCCCCGGCAACCCCATCGCCATCACGGAAAACAACGCCACCCGCTGGCTGGGCATCCGGGGCACCTTCCTGCGGTTCCAGCCCTCGGAGCTGGCCAAAATGGCCGTGGTCATCTATTTCTCCGCCACCATTTCCAAAAAACGCGAAAAAATGCAGACCTGGAGCCAGGGCATCTGGCCCTATGTGCTGATTCTGGGCGTCATCGCCCTTCTGATGATGCGGGAGCCCCACCTGTCCGGCACCATCCTCATCGTCTGCACGGGCATCGTGCTGATGATCGTGGGCGGCATCAAGGGCTGGCTGATCCCCCTGGGCATCGGCGGCGTAGGCCTGGTGGGCACCCTGTATGTGATCCTGGTGCAAAAGGGCATCCTGCACTACGGGGAAAACCGCATCAACACCTGGCGGGACCCCTTCAACGCCGAGTGGTATCGGGGCGACGGCTGGCAGATCGCCCAGTGCCTCATTGCCATCGGCTCCGGCGGCCTGCTGGGCGTGGGCCTGGGCAAGGGCCGCCAGAAGTTCCTGTACCTGCCCGAGGAGCACAACGACTGCATCTTCGCCGTGATCTGCGAGGAGCTGGGTCTGGTGGGAGCCTGCGTCATCATGCTGGTGTTCGCCCTGCTGATCCTCCGGGGCTTCTGGATCGCCCTCCACGCCCGGGACCGGTTCGGTGCCCTGCTGGTGGTGGGCTTCATGACCCTCACCGGGCTCCAGACCTTTCTGAACATCGCCGTGGTCACGGGCCTGGTGCCCGCCACCGGCATTTCCCTGCCCTTCTTCAGCTACGGCGGCACGGCCCTGCTGTGCCAGCTGGCGGAAATGGGCATTGTACTCAGCGTCTCGCGGCAGATGCCTGCCCCGGAAAACGGATAGGAGGCCCTCTCATGAAAGTGATTTTCACCTGCGGCGGCACGGCGGGCCATGTGAACCCCGCCCTGGCCCTGGCAGGCTATATGCAGAAGCAGGATCCCCAGGTGCAGGTGCTGTTTGTGGGCACCCCCGACGGCATGGAGCGGGACCTGGTGGAAAAGGCCGGCTACGCCTTCCGGGGCATCTCCATGGGAGGCTTTCAGCGCTCCCTGGGCCACGGCGGCCTGGCCCACAACCTGCGCTCCCTGTCCATGCTGACCAAATCTCACAGCCGGGCCCGGGCCATCCTCCGGGACTTCCGCCCCGATCTGGTGGTGGGCACCGGCGGCTATGCCAGCTATCCGGTGGTCAAGTGCGCCGCCGGTATGGGCATTCCCACGGCGGTCCACGAGTCCAACATGGTCCCCGGCCTCACCACCAAAATGCTGGAGGGCAGCGCCGACCGCATCATGGTGGGCTTTGAGGAGTGCCGCCAGCACTATCGCCATCCCGACAAAATCGTCGTCACCGGCACCCCGGTGCGGGGCGACTTCTTTGACCTGACCCGTTCCCAGGCCCGGGAAAAGCTGGGCCTCACCGATGACCGCCCCCTGATCGTGTCCTTCTGGGGCAGCCTGGGAGCCAGCCATATGAACGCCCACATGGAGGATTTCTTCCGCCTGGAGGCGGCGGAGGGTATGCCCTTCCACCATATCCACGGCGTGGGCAAAAGCGGCTACCCCGCCATGACCCAGCGTCTGCGGCAGGACGGCCTGGAGAACCTGGTCGGTCTGGATGTGCGGGAGTACATCTATGACATGGCTCCCGTCATGCGGGCGGCGGACCTGGTGATCTGCCGGGCCGGTGCCTCCACCATCAGCGAGATCACGGCTCTGGCCACTCCGGCCATCCTGGTCCCCTCTCCTTACGTCACCAACAACCACCAGGAGAAGAACGCCCGCATCCTGGAGCAGCACGGCGGAGCCGTGGTGCTGCTGGAGGCGGACGCCTCCGGCGAGGCTCTGTACCGGGCCGCCTCCGGTATTCTCCGTGACCCCCAGCGCCAGGCGGACATGAGCCGCGGCATGGCGGAGCTGGGCATCCGGGACGCCACAAAGCGTCTCTATGACACCGTCATGAGCATCCGCAAGTAACCCCCTGCCCCACCCCCTGCATAGGATAGCGGGAAAAAGCTATGAAAGGCGGGGGCATATGAGCCTGATGATAGAAGGGGGACGCCGCCTGTCCGGCGATCTGACGGTACAGGGGGCAAAAAACAGTGTGCTGCCCATTCTGGCAGCGTGTATTCTCAGCGGGGACGTCTGTGTTTTGCAGCGCTGTCCCCATCTGGAGGACGTGGACACATCCATCGACATCCTGCGGCACCTGGGTTGCGCCGTTCGCTGGAACGGCCCGGACCTGGAGGTGGATTCCTCCACCCTGACCCGCTGGGACATTCCGGACCGTCTTATGCGCCGCATGCGCTCGTCTGTGGTGTTTCTGGGGGCCATTCTGGCCCGCTGCGGCCAGGCGGAGCTGTCGTACCCCGGCGGCTGCGCCATCGGGGCCCGGCCCATCGACCTGCACCTATCCGCCCTGCGGACCCTGGGGGCCTGCATCCGGGAGGAGGGCGGCAGCCTGGACTGCACCGCCCCGTGCCTCACCGGGGCCGAGATCGTCCTGAGCATCCCCAGCGTGGGAGCCACGGAAAACGCCATGCTGGCCGCCGTAGGAGCCTCCGGCGTCACCACCATCTCCAACGCCGCCCGGGAGCCGGAGATCGTGGACCTGCAGGCCTTTCTGCAAAAGCTGGGGGCCAGCGTTCACGGCGCAGGCACCTCCACCGTGGTAGTGGAGGGCGCGGAGCAGCCCCTCCATGGCTGCCGCCACCGCATTCTGGGGGACCGCATCGCGGCGGCTACATACCTGGCGGCAGCCGCCGCCGCCGGCGGAGACGTGTTCCTCCGGGACATCGACTACCGCCACCTGTCCACCGTCACCGGCGTCCTGCGTCAGGCCGGGTGTACCCTGTCCTGTCAGGAGGACGGCATCCGCCTGGTGTCCGACGGACGCCTGCGGGCCGTCAGTCCCATTCGCACCGCCCCCTATCCGGGCTTCCCTACCGACGCCCAGGCGGTGGTCATGTCCGCCCTGCTGCGCAGCAGCGGAACCACCGTATTCGTGGAAAACATTTTCGAGAGCCGCTATCACCATGTGCCGGAGCTGGTGCGCATGGGGGCCGACATCCGGCTGGAGGGCCGGGTGGCGGTGGTCTGCGGCGTTGACCGGCTCCAGGCCGCCCGGGTCCGGGCCATGGACCTTCGGGGCGGAGCCGCTCTTGTGATTGCCGGGCTTCAGGCCCGGGGCATCACCACGGTGGAGCACCTCCACCACATCCGCCGGGGCTACAGCGACCTGCCCGGGGACCTGGCCCTTCTGGGGGCCCACATACACACAGAGAACACAGAGGGAGGCGCTTCCGATGACCCAACCCCGCAGACACAGACGCAGCCGCCGGAAACGGCAGGGCAACTTTGCGTTTCTTTATAGATTGCTCACCTTCGTGATGATATGCGGCGCCATTGTGGCGGCCCTGTCCCTGTTTTTCAAGGCGGACCAGATTTTCGTCACCGGCGCCTCCCGCTATTCCCAGCAGCAGGTGCTCCAGGCCAGCGGCATCCGCCAGGGCGGGAACCTGTTCCTGCTGAACAAGCACCAGGCCGCCGCCGCCATCACCGACCAGCTGCCCTATGTGGAGTCCGTCCGCATCCGCCGCCAGCTGCCCAACGCCCTGCGCATCGAGATCACCGAGTGCACCCATCCCCTGGCCCTGGAGCAGGATGGGGCCCTGTGGCTGCTCAACGGCAACGGTAAGCTCATTGACAAGCTCCAGCCCGGCCAGGGGGAGTCCTGCCCCCTGGTCACGGGCCTGACCTTAACCTCCCCCCAGCTGGGCCAGCTGGCCGTCCCGGAAAACCAGGACAAGTGGGACCTGCTGCAGCAGCTTTGGCGGCTGCTGCGCGGCAAGGACATGGCCGGGGATGTCCAGTCCATCGACCTGACGGACACCGGCCGCATCACCCTGCGCTATCTGGACCGGTTTGATGTGGTCCTGAAATCCGACGATGATCTGGATTATCGCCTGAACTATCTGGCGGCGGTGATCCAGCGGCTGGACGGCAGCGATCAGGGCACCATTCAGTGGGACAAGGACGGCAAGGCCCGGTTCATTCCCGGCTAAACCGCAACTTTTCCCGGGAAATCATCCCCCGCCCCTTGACGGTTCACCAAAACCGTTATACAATAGAAAAAGCGCGTTATATTGCATACAGCTATCTTTCGATATATACTGGCAGGAGGAACCATCATGGCATTTGAAATGGAAACCGGCCCCGAGAATGTGGTCAATATCAAGGTCGTCGGCGTCGGCGGCGGCGGCAACAACGTGGTCAACCGCATGGTACGCTCCGGCACCAAGGGCGTGGACTTTGTGGCCGTCAACACGGACAAGCAGGTGCTGAACGCCTCCAGAGCCACCTATAAAATCCAGATCGGCGAGAAGCTGACCCACGGCAAGGGGGCCGGCTCCAATCCCGAGGTGGGCCAGAAGGCCGCCGAGGAAAGCCGCAACCAGCTGACCAAGTCCCTGGAGGGCACCGACATGGTGTTCATCACCGCCGGTATGGGCGGCGGCACCGGCACCGGCGCTGCCCCCGTGGTGGCGGAGATCGCCCGCGAGCTGGGCGTTCTCACCGTGGGCGTGGTCACCAAGCCCTTCTCCTTCGAGGGCCGCCGCCGGATGATGCAGGCGGAAAAGGGCATCGAGGAGCTGCGCAAGCGGGTGGACTCCCTGGTCATCATCCCCAACGAGCGTCTGAAATACGCCACCGACCAGAAGATCACCTTCGCCAATGCCTTCGAGATCGCCGATGATGTGCTGCGC
>OICN01000783.1_pt1 | contig 10002 bp, 9 predicted proteins | sample 1581301 | NCBI WGS metagenome assembly OICN01 (sample SAMEA3882557, study PRJEB24775) | human gut metagenome | biome: human-associated habitat; feature: intestine environment; material: feces | place: Netherlands | collected 2009/2010
GCAAACTGACGGCCATCGTCGGGCTGTTCGCGCTGTTGGCCGTCGTGATCGCCCTGATGGGCGTCTTCGGGCTGGTGCTGTTCGAGACACAGCACCGCCGCCGCGAAATCGCCGTGCGCCGGGTAATGGGGGCTTCGCGGGGCGAAATCCTCGCCATGTTCAACCGCCGCTACGTCATGCTGGTCGCCGTGTGTTTCGTGCTGGCCGTCCCGGTAAGCATCTGGGCCGTCAGGCACTGGCTCGCAGGCTTCGCCTATGCCGTGCCGCTGTATTGGTGGGTCTTTGCCCTGGCACTGGCGGGGGTGCTGGCCGTCACGGCACTCACCGTCACCGTCCGCTCGTGGCGTGCCGTTAACGAAAACCCGGCCGAATCCGTGAAATCCGAATAAATCAAATCAATATCAACAATAAAAACCTGTTTGTTATGTCAATGCTGAAAGTTGAGAACCTCAAGAAGGTTTTCCGTACCGAAGAGATCGAGACCATCGCACTGAACGGCGTGACGTTCGAAGTGAAGGAGGGTGAATTCGTCGCCATCATGGGTCCCTCGGGCTGCGGCAAGTCCACGCTGCTCAATATCCTGGGGCTTCTGGACAATCCCACCTCGGGCAGCTATACGCTGCTCGACCACGAGGTCGCCGGGTTCCGGGAGAAAGACCGCACGAAATTCCGCAAGGGGAATATTGGGTTTGTCTTCCAGTCGTTCAACCTGTTCGCCAACAAAACCATTCTTGAAAACGTGACGTTGGCCCTCATCAAGGTGCGTCACATGGACAAGAAGGAAGCCGAGCAACTGGCCATGGACCTGCTCGCCCGCGTGGGCGTCGACTCCCAAGCCAGCAAGATGCCCTCCCAGCTCTCCGGCGGCCAGCAGCAGCGGGTGTCCATCGGCCGGGCTCTGATGAATGCGCCTGCGGTGGTGCTTGCCGATGAGCCCACCGGAAATCTTGACTCCAAAAGCAGCCGGGAGATCGTGGAACTGCTGAAGGTTTCCAACGAAAAATACGGGCAAACCCTTATTGTCATCACCCACGACGAGAGCATCGCACTGCAGGCGGATCGAATCCTTTCCATTGAGGACGGGAAAATCACCAGAGACGAGGTGATCCGCAGATGAATGTTTTCAACAAGGTAACCTTAGAGAGCCTGAAGAAAAACAGGACGAGAACCATCGTCACGATCATCGGCATTATGCTCTCGGCGGCGATGATCTGCGCGTCCACGACCCTTGTCTCCAGTATGCAGAATTTCGTGCTGCGTTGTGCGATCCACATCGACGGGGACTGGTACGGAGCGGTTTATGACGCCGCATATAAGGACTATGAGGACATCCGCGATTCCGACAGGGTTTCCTCCGCAGCCTACGCGCAGGTTCTGGGTTACGCGAAGATCGACAGCGCCAACGAGCGCAAGCCCTATCTGTATGTGCTTGGCGGCGATGTGGCGTCCGGCTATTTTAAGACAATGCCGGTGCATCTCATTTTAGGTACGCTGCCGAAGGACTCCACGGAAATTATTCTGCCGGAGCACCTGACATCAAACGGCAAGGTGAATTATAAGCTCGGCGACACCGTCACGCTTGACGTGGGGGACAGGACACTTGACGGGCGGAGGCTGGGACAGGACACGCCCGTATACACCTATGACAGCGAAACGCAAGTGGAGGTTATGAGCGGCGAAAGGCTCGAAAACACCGAACCAAGAACCTACACGGTGGTCGGTATCTATGAAAGACCTACCTTTGAGGACTATTCCGCGCCCGGGTACACAGCACTTACGGCAGCGGACACCAAATCCGCCGATCAGACTCCGATTCATTGTTATTTCAAGCTGCACAAGCCCGCCGGGGTGTATGACTTCATGAAGGAAATGGGCTATACGCAAGAGTATCGCTATGCCTACAATACAAAGGTCCTGCTGTATTCCGGCACGGCTCCGTTCGATTCCTTCCTTACCGCGTTTTACAGTCTTGCCGCCATCATCATCGCGCTGATCGTGTTCGGCTCTGTATCGCTCATCTATAACGCATTCTCCATTTCTGTTTCGGAGCGGACAAGGCAATTCGGCCTGCTGTCCTCGGTGGGCGCCACCAGAAAGCAGCTTCGAAGAATGGTGCTGTTTGAGGCGCTGGCGGTCAGCATTGTCGGCATCCCACTGGGTATTCTGGTGGGTATCGGCGGTATCGGCATAACGCTCCTCCTGATCGGAGATAAATTTTTCTCCATTGTCCGTGTGGACATTCCCATGCGGCTCTGTGTTTCGTGGCAGGCTGTCGTCATTGCTGCGGTCATTGCACTTGTCACGGTTCTGATCTCGGCATGGATTCCCTCAAAAAGGGCAACCAGAGTTTCCGCCGTGAAGGCGATCCGCCAGAGCATGGACATCAAGGTAAGCGGCAGACCCGTCCGAACCTCGAAGCTCGCCTACAAGCTGTTCGGACTTCCCGGCGTCCTTGCCGGCAAGCACTATAAGCGCAACCGGAAAAAATACAGAACCACCGTCGTCAGCCTCTTTATGAGCATCGTCCTCTTTGTTTCTGCGGCGGCCTTCACCGACTACATGATGGAATCCGCTGAGGGAGGGCTGGCCTCCGATCAATTCGACCTGATCTATGCGGCAGAGTCGGACGCTTCCTCCGCCATGACGCCCGATGCGCTTCTGGATCTGCTTTTCTCCGATCAGAATGTCACCGGAGGTACCTATACCAAGAAACAGTTTTTGCAGGGCGATATCTCCCGCGAATATGTCACGGCAATGTTTGCCGACCGTTTTTCCAACTTCGGCATGGAGCGTGAGGACGCAGCGCCGAAGGAGCTCAGCATCTCCGGTTATCTGTACTTCGTTGCGGACGCCGAGTTCAACAGGTTACTGGAAAAATACGACCTGAAGGAAGCGGATTACTATGACCGGGATAAGCCCCTGGGCATTGCCCTGGATCGCAACATTGAACTTGACCGCCGGCTTGAGAAGTATGTCACGCTGGACACGCTCAAGGGCGATGTGTGCGTGATCGAGGGCCTTTACTATGTAGAGATCGACGGATATTACAGAAAAGACAGCCGGATCGATGAGAATGGCAATAAGGTCGTTCTCTATCAAAACAGAGACAACGAGAGCGACATCATCGAGCTGCCCTATGAGGAATCCTTTGCAAAATACACGCTGCGGTCCGAAAAAACCATTGAGGAGGCTCCGTTCTTTGTCAGCCGCAGCACGCCGGTGGCCATCAATATGATCTATCCGTACAGCATGCTGGAGAGCGTGGTTCCCGAGGCGGCGCTGAATCAATTCCGTAATACAGAGTATTTCCTCACATCGAGCAATCACACCGCGAGCTTTGAAAATCTGGCGACCGTGCTGACGGAAAACGGTCTCAGCAGTCGGCAGCTCTTCGACTACGCCGCAAACGCCGAAACGAACCGGAATGTTGTGACCATTATCCGGGTATTTGCCTACGGCTTTATCGTGCTGATCTCCCTGATTGCCGCGGCCAATGTGTTCAACACGATCTCCACGAATATCAGCCTGCGCCGCCGGGAGTTTGCCATGCTGAAATCTGTGGGCATGACGCAGAAGGGCTTTCGCAGGATGATGAACTACGAGTGCCTGCTGTACGGCTCCAAGGCGCTGCTTCTCGGCTTGCCGGTATCCTGCGGCATTACATATCTCATCTACCGTGCAGTCACAAGGGCCTATGAAACCTCCTTCCGTCTGCCGTGGGCAGCCATCGGCATCGCCGTACTGAGCGTGTTTCTGGTAGTATTCGCCACTATGATGTATTCAATGAGCAAGATAAAAAAGGACAATCCCATCGACGCCCTGAAAAATGAGAATCTGTAAGGAGGATGCGAAAATGTACAATAATGAAGCAACCGCACATGGAAAACTCAACCTGAAATCCCTGCCGATCTGCTGGGGGATCATTCTCGGCGGATACCTTTTAATTCGGATGGCCTTTCTTGTATGTGGGCTGCAGCTGCACCTGGCCGCGCAGGGCATCTGCCTTGCGCTGCTGCCGTACTGCTTCGGGGCGCTGTATCTATGGAGGTGCTGCAAGAATCGAGAACCGCTGTTTTACGCGCTTGGCATTCTGTTCCCGGCTATTGTCGAGAAGCTGACGCTGTATTTCCTCGGGGCGTATCTATGCGGGGTCAGTCCATTCCGTGTCACGGCGGTCATGGAGGCAATTGGAACGGTCGAGCCGTATGCGGTGCTCTTTACCCGGATGCCCATGCGATACGCGGTCAACCTGCAGTTCTTTAACTGGACATACATTCTTTGCGGCATCGCCTTCTCTGCACTCTGCTTTTTGAGTTTGTCCCTCCTGCAAAAGCGGACGGAGGATGAATTATAAGCAAGATGTAGGGGCGGCAGAATGTTATCCTGTGTCTGATTGCCTTTCCTGTAATCAATACTACTTGCAGGCTTAGCTGCGGCTTGATGATCGCCACTATTTGTAATAACTTCGTTTCCGCCTTCGTCTGGGGCGTATGTTTCTCTAAAGTTCAATCTTTCAAAGGCGAGAACGGATGCAAGGTGCTTATTTCCGTAATCAGCATTGCTCTGCAGACCCTGAATATATTGCTTTAAGCATGAGATAGCCGCCCGACAGCGAAAACTGCCGAGCGGCAGTCTTGCAATATGGATAAGATAAGCAGTTAACTCTAATTTTTTGAACTAACACTCCCGTTGTTTGTTGAATGGGATGTACAATTCCGGGCTTGCTTAGTGAAGGCATAATATGCTATACTGTGCTACATAAGAGAGGTGAAGCAAATGACCTTTGCAGATGCGATTCTGAAACTGCGCAGTGAACGGAGGCTGTCCCAAACTCAGCTTGCCAAAGAATTGGGTGTCAGCTATACCTCCGTAAACCGATGGGAAAACGGAAGGTCACTTCCGACAAAAATGATGCTTCTCGTGATCCGCAGATACTGTGAAGAGCATCATTTGGAATTCTCTTGTGAAGAGGTTGGCCGCCTGTCGTAAAAGAAATGATGCTCAAATACAGGCATAATGCTGATGCGGAATGTCAAGTACGGTGAAAAGCCGAATATGTATCTGAATTGTCACAATACTACCAGCCAAATATCATAACGAAAGGTCTGATAAAACCAATGAACCAAAAAGAACTCAACGAGCTGCGGCGCCGCTGGAAGCCGGATAAAAATGCCATCAGCCGTATTTACGGCTGTTTTGTCAATAGCAATAAGGAGATTATAACCGATTTGGACGAGTCGCTTGGCATGATGACACAGGAGGAAGCCGAGAAATACCTCAGCCTGCTGAAAAAGGCACTGTCAGGAGCACTCGGGAAAAACTTGATCGATATTGTGTTTTCCACCCAGCAGGTCATGACGGGGGAAGAACACAGAATGTTGATGGAACTGCGCACATCCGGTGCGAAGGATGCTCGGGTGCGGCAGGCATTTTATCAGAAAGTCATTCAATCGTTGGACATGGGCGAGAGCAATTATCTGTTGCTGCTGGCAAGCGACAGCTACGATGTACCCCGTCGAAATTGCGACGCCATGCGAGCCGAGGGCTCGGATGAGGTCTTTTCCTATATTCTGTGTGCGGTCTGCCCGGTTAAAACAGGAAAAACGGAATTAGGCTATTTCTCCGGAGACAATGAGTTTCATTGTGCCGCCAGTCAAACTGTTGCCGCGCCGGAGCTGGGCTTCCTGTTCCCGACCTTTGATAACCGCAGCGCCAACATCTACAATGCACTGTTTTATTCCCGCAAAGAGGGAGAACTGCATCAGGAGTTTATCGACGCAGTATTCCATACCGATTTGCCCATGTCGGCCGCAGAACAGCGGGAGGCCTTTGAATCCGCTCTTTCCGAGTCGTTGGGCAGCGCCTGCAGCCTTGAGATCGTGCAGGCAATCCACGGTCAGCTTGCCGCAATGATTGAAGAGCATCGGGAGACGAAGGATCCGGAGCCGCTGACTGTCAGCCCCTGTGAAGTGAGCAAGATTATTTTGGATTGCGGTGCTTCGGAGGAACAGTCGGAAGCTTTTCAAGCTGCCTGTGGGGAACGGTTCGGCGTAGGCGCCGTTCTCAATCCGGCCAACCTGATTGATGCAAAGAAAGTGGAGCTGAAAACGGAGAAGGTATCACTCTCCATTGACCCTGAATACAGCCATCTTGTGGAAGCGAAGGTCATCGACGGTCAAAAGGTGTTAATCGTTCCGGTAGAAGATCATTTGGAATTCAACGGGGTTGCCGTCAATGTCAATAAGGACAAAGAATAACCGACAATGCGCGCAGCGAAGCTTTGCGGTATGCCGAAGGGGGTATTTTTACGGCTCGGCGATATAGATTGGCAAGAAAACAGAAAAGGATTACGCTAACGGCAGCAGCCAAAATACTTGGCGTTTCGCAGCCGACATTGAGCGCGTGGGAGGGCGAAAGGAAGAACCCTTCTGTGGAATCCCTGATTCAGATGTCCGAGCTTTACGGCGTGAGCGTGGACTTTCTTCTGGGCCTTCCGGAAGCTCGATATCATCGGGCAGATATGCTTCAGCCGATTCCGCCGGAAGCTCTGCCGGCTTTTCATGATACACCCGTCTTCTCAAGCCGATATGGCTGGGCAATGGTGAATGCGATAGAAGGAGAGCTTCTCTTTGCAAGCGGGATGCGTCTGTCGCTGGCAGATGCAGCCGAAGTGTATGTTCTGCCTCCGGCCTTTGCAACACCCGGCGCGGCAGTATCCATGCCGTTGAGAAGGGATGAGCTTATCGGGTACGACTGTGTATGGGTAGAGCCAATCTCCATGGACGCCGCCCTGCGAGATGAGCTTCGCGGCTGGTATCATATTAAAAGACGCTTTGTGGAAAACGAGGTGGGGCAGCGCTTCTACTTTGATTTTTACGGTGCAAAATGGCTTGCCTTTGCAAACGGACCGGGAAATATATGAATGAGGTCCATCTTGATGCGCGAAGTGAAATCAGAATAAGAACGTCCGCCCGTTTCTGCCCTTGAGGCGTGGAGCGGGCTTTCGTTCATTTTCCGGGCTGGTCTCGTTGCACTTTTGTGACACTTTCCATGCACTTTTGCGGGGGAAGTATTTGGCGCTCTCCTGTATACTACAATCAAGGTTGAAGCCCAACCAAAACGATTAAAAAAGGAGCGTAACATACCATGAAAAAGAAAACGGTTTTGAGCTTTGCACTGGCATTGGCATTGATGGTAACGGTCATCGGCACAGCGACCTCCGCCTTTGCCGCCACATCCGCACCAATGGAGCCTGTTACTAAAATTGCAACCGAGAACGAGGACGCCATCTGGGAGCAGATCGAGGCGGTGGAAGAGAAGAGCGACGCCATCTTCCAGAGAAACGCAGCGCTGTGGGAAAAGCTGGACGAAATCTGCAACGCCCTGCCTGACGACTATGACTTCACAGACTTTGACGAGGCAGCGTTTATCCGCAGCACCAATGCCCTGACCGAAGCGGAGAAGGAAACGCTTCTGGCAGACATCAAGGAGCTGAATGAGCTGGACGCCCAAATGGAGGCACTGTACGCTCAGCTGCCCGACTGCGACAATATGCCGCTCTACGAGAAGGCACTGGAAAAGGCCGACCCCAAGGTGCTGGATGAGATCGACACCCTGGAGCAGGAGTTTGACCGCGTCTGCGAAAAGCACGCCGACCTGTGGGACAAGGTAGATGAAGCGTACTTTGATCTGCCGGACGACTACGACTTCGACAACTACGATGAGGCTGCCTTCATCCGCAGTTTGACCTTCCTGACCGACGCGGAAAAGGACGCGCTGATCGCCGACTACAACCGTCTTACGGAGATCGACAACCGGCTGTGCGAGCTGTACAATTCCATCTGGGGCAACACCGGCTGCGAAAGCGGCATCTGCCCCCTTTGACGGAAAGGTGAGATTCTGATAGTATAAAATCAACATCCTGCCGATGCTGCGCTCACGCGCAGCATTTGGCGCTGCTTGCAAGGAGGTCACCATGGGTCATTCCATCTATTTGGCGGACGATGAAAAGAGCATACGGGAGCTGCTCCATAGCTTCCTCGCAAGCGACGGATATGCCGTGCGCTCCTTTGAAAGCGGTGACGCGCTGCTGGAGGCATTCCGTCAGGAGCCTGCGGAGCTTGTGATACTGGACATTATGATGCCCGGCACAGACGGACTTGCCGTGTGCCGGGAGCTTCGCACCGTTTCCGATATTCCCATCATCCTGCTTACGGCCAAGGACAGCGAGCTGGATTACGTCATGGGCATCAGTCAGGGCAGCGACGATTATCTCACCAAGCCCTTTCGCCCGACCATTCTTCTGATGAAGGTCAAAGCGCTGCTGCGCCGGGTGGAGATGGACAGGGGAAAAACGGCGGCGGAGGACGAGCTGCATTACGGGGATATCCGCTATTCCGCTACGGAAAACGCCGTCTTTTGCGGAAGCACGATCGTGACGCTGACCCAGACCGAGCTGCGGCTGCTCAGCTATATGATGAAGCAGCCGGAGAAGGCCTATTCCCGCGAGGAGCTGCTCAGCGCGGTGTGGGGCTTTGATTCGGAGGTGGAGACCCGCGTGACCGATGAAACGCTGCGCCGTATCCGAAAAAAGCTGCTGCAAGCGGGCAGCACCGTCAGCGTAAGCACCATATGGGGCTTTGGCTATAAGCTGAAAGGAGCGGAGCGCACATGAAAAACATCAAGCTGCGGATCGTGTATCTGATCCTCGGTGCGGCTCTGCTGCTCTTTGCACTGTTCATGCTGGCGGTGAACCTCATCATACCCACACACTTTGTGCGTGAGGCAAAAAAGGCGCTCATCAGCGAGGCTGAGTATCAAAACCGCACCATCCCCTATACCGACGATGAATCCTTTTTTGACGATGAATGGAATGACACGGAGGAGCACTTCCTTACGCCAAGCATCGTATTTTTAGAGCTGGATAATGCCAATCAATCAAGCGGTTGGAACAGGGACGCATATCGCCTGGAGAAAGAACTGCTGGAATACTGCAAGGGGCGGGATCTATCGCTCAACCAATGCTATGCCTTCAAAACGGACAGGCATCACCTGATCTTCATGTCCGTGCAGGAGGAGCAGGACGATTGGGAAAAGCCGTACGCCTACATCATGTATATAGACATCGGCCCAATCACCCGCTATATCGTGACGCTGAACTGGGCGTTCTTTGCGGTACTGCTGGCGATCTCCTCCGTCATGTGCCTGCTGGGCTTCCGCTTTGGCCGGGACATTGAAAAGGAGGCGGAGCGGCAGCAGACCTTCTTCCAGAATGCATCTCATGAGCTGAAAACGCCGCTTATGGCGATACAGGGCTATGCGGAGGGCATACAGGCAGGCGTAATGGACGCGGGCGGCGCGGCGGAGGTGATTTTGGCGGAGAGCGACCGCATGACGGAGCTGGTGGAGGAGCTCCTGGACATCTCGAAAATCGATATGGGGCGGCAGCAGCTTGCCCTTTCCGAGATGGATGTTCGGGAGCTGCTCTACGACAGCATACGCGCCGTGGAGCCGGCAGCCGCCGGCGGCATCGCAATCGTGCCGGATTTCCCCGAGGAGCCCGTTATGGTCAGCTGCGATGATACCCGGCTGCGCAGAGCCGTCACCAATATCCTGTCCAACGGCGTGCGCTATGCCCGCAGCGAGCTGCGCCTGACCTGCCGCGCGGACAGGCGGCAGGTGACGATACGCATACAGGACGACGGGGACGGCATCGCCGAGGAAGATCTTCCCCACATCTTCGACCGCTTTTACATGGGAAAAAGCGGAAAATCCGGCATCGGCCTTGCCCTGACGAAGGAGATCGTTCATCTGCATAGAGGGACGATCCGTGCCTACAACGGGGATAGCGGCGCTGTTTTCGAGATATCCTTTCCGGTGAGCAGATAAGAAGATCACCGCACTGCCTTTGGGCACCTTTCTTGAAAAAAGGACGGATTTAGAAAAGACTTTTGTTGGTGCCGGGTGGAGAGTTTCCTGTGATTTCCTCTTGTGCCCACATTG
>OICN01000792.1_pt1 | contig 9945 bp, 10 predicted proteins | sample 1581301 | NCBI WGS metagenome assembly OICN01 (sample SAMEA3882557, study PRJEB24775) | human gut metagenome | biome: human-associated habitat; feature: intestine environment; material: feces | place: Netherlands | collected 2009/2010
CGACGGTTGGAAGATTATATGACAAGGGTTTTGTAGTAAAGTCGCTTCGACAGGGCGAGCCAGCGGCTACCGGTTGAGTGACAGGGGAAAGAAAGGGAAATCTCTATGGCAAATTTTGCACGTTACCAAAATTTGCCATAGAGATTTCCCTTTCATCAATCCACGACCTGGCAGCGACACTACCGCTCCAGAATCCTGTTCTGTTCCGCGACTGAAGCATCGTGGATGGCGGTGAAAAAGGCTGTGATGAACTCCTCGGAGAGGCCGTAGTCCTTGCCTTTCTCTATCATCGAGGATAGGATGCTGTCCCAACGGGCGGCCTGGACAATGGCGATGTTGTGCGCCTTCTTGAACTCGCCTATCCTGCGGGAGATCTCCATTCTGGAACCAAGGGCGACAAGCAGGTTCTCGTCGATGATGTCAATCTGGGAACGGAGCTGCTCGATGCCTTCGTTATATTCCTTGTCATTGGAGACCTTCTGGCGGACGGTCAGGCTCTCAAGCAAAGCCTTCAGATCTGACGGAACCAACTGCTGTTTGGCATCGCTCAATGCGCAGGAAGGATCGCAATGGGACTCGATCATCAGGCCGTCCAAGCCAAGATCCATCGCCCTCTGTGACAACTCTTTGAGATACTGGCGTGAGCCCCCCATATGACTCGGATCCGCAAAGAACGGAAGCTTAGGGTAACGGGTGCGAAGCTCAACCGCCATCTGCCAGCCCGGAAAATTTCTGTAGGGGATTTTCTGCGAGGTAGAGAATCCGCGATGGATAACGCCCAGTTTTCTGATCCCCGCCCGGTTGAGTCTTTCGAGAGCCCCGACCCATAGATCAATGTCAGGATTCACCGGATTCTTGACCAAGACCGGAATATCCGTGTCCCTCAACGCGTCGGCGATCTCCTGCACGAGGAACGGATTAGCCGTAGTCCGTGCTCCGATCCAGACCATGTCTATGCCATATTTCAGACATTCATAGACGTGCTTCTCATTGGCTACCTCGGTGCAGACCTTCATTCCATATTCATTCTTCACCTTCTGGAGCCATTTCAATCCGGGAGTGCCGACACCCTCGAAGGATCCGGGATGGGTGCGGGGCTTCCATATTCCCGCGCGGAAAACATGGATGCCGAATTCGTGAAGGCCTTTGGCGGTCATCATCACCTGCAGCTCAGACTCGGCGCTGCAAGGACCGGCGATAACGAGAGGGGGAATACTCTCGTCGAAAAATCCCCACTCGGAGACGGGGATGATGTCAAGTGTACGTTCCATAACTATCTCAAAATCTTTTTAATCCTGTTTGCTTCGTGGATGAGTTCCGTGATCCGTCCGCCGTCATAGTCAGCGATAGCGTCACGGAACAGCCTCATCTTTTCCAAATATGTGTCAATGACGTGCAGCACATTGTCCCTGTTCTGCTCCAGAATCGGGGTCCACATCTCGGCGGAGCTCTTGGCCAACCGGACGGTCGAGGAGAATCCACCCGATGCAAGGTCGAAAATGTGCTTCTCGTCTTTTTCCTTGTCAAGAACCGTAAGTGCCAGAGCAAAGGAAGTGACGTGAGAGATATGCGACACGTATGCGGTGTGCACATCGTGGCTATCGGCGTTCATGAAAAGCGGTCGCATATTCAACGCATCATACAGTCCCTCAACCACCTTGACCGCCTGCGGATCTGAATCCTCGGTGTTTGCGAATATGCAGGCGCGGCCATCAAAGAGGTTCGGCATCGCGGCCCAAGGCCCTGAATATTCAGTGCCGGCCATCGGGTGTGTCGCCACGAAGCGGCAGCGGAGGGGATGGTAGTGCGCCGCGCGGACAATGTTGCTCTTCGTGGAGCAAGTGTCTATCACGATCTTCTTCCCGTTCCCTTCCTCTTTGAATATGTCGAGTACCTGCGGGAGCATCTTCACAGCGGAGCCGACCGGTATGGCTATCACAGTGATGTCGCTCCTGCGGACGCACTCCTCGAACGGGACGATCTCGTCCACAAGTTCCATCCTTTCGGCCGCGGCGGCGTTCACCGGGTCAGCCTCCACCCCAAGAACTATCCGGGCGAATCCTCTTCTCTTCAGGTCGATGGCCATCGAGCCGCCTATCAGACCTAATCCTATAATACCTACTATCATAAAATATTCTTTATTACTTTTTCTATTTTTTTGTTCGCGCGCTCAAGCACCTCCGGCTTGGCGCAAAGCGAAATCCGGATGTAGTCATTACCATTCTTTCCGAATATGAAGCCCGGCGTGATGAACACACCTGCCTGCCGCAGAACCCGTTCCGAAAGCACTTCCCCTGCCGTCATTCCGTTCCCGGCATATTCCGAAGGCACCCGCCCCCAAAGGAACAGCCCCGCGGTGTCGTGGTCATAAACCGCCCCCAGAGTCTTGAATATACGACCAGCGGCGACACGTCTGCGGACATATTCAGAATTAAGTTCCTCAAACCATTCAGGAGACTGGTTAAGCGCCTCGACCGCCGCGAGTTGCAGCGGCTTGAACATTCCCGAGTCCATCTGGCTCTTGACCTTCAGCACTTCGGCGATATATTCCGGAGCGCCGCCGACCATCCCGATTCGCCAGCCGCTCATATTGTGCGCCTTGCTAAGCGAGTTCAGTTCCAGGCAACACTCCTCCGCCCCTTTCGCCGCCAGAATCGACAGCGGCTTCCCGCAAAGGATGAATGAATATGGATTGTCATTCACTATCAAGATTCTGTGCTTGCGCCCGAAATCCACCAGCTTCTGATAAAGCTCGGGAGTAGCCTTGGCACCGGTCGGCATATTCGGATAGTTCGTCCACATAATCTTCACACCCTCAAGATCCATCCTCTCCAAAGCGTCGAAATCCGGCCACCAATGGTTTTCCTCCGTCAGATCGTACGTGACAATCTCGGCTCCAACAAGTTTAGATGCCGAAGTGTAGGTCGGATAGCCCGGATCCGGAACCAACACCTTGTCTCCCGGATTGACAAATGCCATAGAGATCAGAAGGATTCCCTCCTTGGATCCGACAAGCGGCTGGATGCCCCCATCCGGATTCAGCGTCACTCCGTAATATCTTGAATACCAATCCGCAAAGGCTTGTCTCAACGCTGGAAGCCCCTTATAGCTCTGGTAGGCGTGGTTGCCTGGCTTGCGGGCAGCCTCGACCAAAGCTTCGATAGCGGCCTGTGGCGGCATCCCGTCCGGAGCGCCTATTCCCAAATTGATTATCCTGTCTTCCCCGCGAGCCACACGCTCCGCATTGAGTGCGTCCATCTCTTTAAGTTTGCGGGAGAAGTAATATTCCTGAACAGATGATGTTCTTTTTGCCGGTTCAATGATCATGATTACATCGAAGATTTATATTCGCCTAAAATGTTAAGTCCTTCCATCAGAGGTCTGACCGCCCTGAGTGCCTGACGGTAGCGTCCGTAGGTCGCGAACTTGATGTCTGCATAGAAAAAGTACTGCCATTCCTGTCCGGGGATCGGCAGGGACTGGATTCTGGTGAGATTCATGTCGTAGAACGAGAGAATCGTAAGCACCTGCGCCAAAGAACCCGGCTTGTGAGGCAGGGTGAAGCAGAGGGACGCCTTGTTGATTTCACGGCGGGGAACCGTGATGGCGTCGTCCAGAATCAGGAAGCGGGTGAAGTTCTGCTTGTAGGTCTCGATGCTGCGGGCCAAGATCTCCAGCCCGTTCTGCTCAGCAGCAAGCTCTGAAGCCACAGCCCCTACTCCCCTCAAGCCCTCAGCGGCGATGTCGATTGCGCTCTTGGCCGTGTCCTCGGACTCCACCATCGTGATCCACGGGCAGTTACGCTCAAAAAACTGACGGGTCTGGTTGATGGCCATATAGTGCGTCCGAACCTCCTTTATGTTGTGGATGTCCTGTCCCGGAAGAGCCATAAGGTTCTGATGTATGGGGATATACACCTCACCCTTGATCTTGTAGGGGTTCGACCTAAGCAGCTCGAAATTCGGGATGAGACCTCCGAAGATCGTGTTCTCGATGGCCATCACCGCCGCCTGTGCCTCGCCGGATGCCACAGCCTTGAACAGTCCCTCGAAGGTCGGGCATTCCACGATGGATATTTCCTCCCCTCGCGCGGAATAGAACTCCCGTGCCGCCTGCTCGTGGAAGCACCCCCTGTAGCCTTGTATCGCGACTTTTGTCATATTCATCATCATTTCACGTCACCCTCCCCTTATGGGAGGGACTTGCTCTCACCGCAGCGGTGAAGAAATCAACCAAATAAAAAAAGCTGCCCGGAAAAGCACCGGACAGCCGTATATTCATCTACCTTTTTTCTGAATATTCCTGCACACGCTCGTCCGGTCCTCTACCTGCCGCGGTAAAAGAAATAAAATCCGAAAGAATAAAATCGTGTGCTCATCATCATAACGATGCAAAGATAGCAAAATCGGAAGAAAATGTTCCTAAAAATTTAATGAATATACCAAAATAGCGGATGAACATTCATTCAAGCCGCCTCAAGGCTTTCATTAGACGGTCAGTATCTCCTTCTCCTTCGCTGACACGAGCTCGTCAACCGCCTTCACTTTCGCATCGGTGACCTTCTGGATCTCGTCCTCACCTTCCTTGCGCACGTCCTCGGAGAACTCTCCGGCCTTCTCGGCCTTCTTCAGAGCGTCAACTCCATCGCGGCGGGCATTGCGGACAGCGACCTTGATGTTCTCGCCGGTAGCCTTGGCCTTCTTGATGAGCTCCTTACGTCTTTCCTCTGTGAGAGGCGGAACAGGGCAGCGGATGACCTCACCGTTGTTTGAAGGGGTGAAACCGAGGTTGGCGTTGATGATAGCCTTCTCGATCACAGGGATCATATTCTTCTCCCAAGGCTGGATGGCGATGGTCCTGGCGTCAGGAACAGTCACCGAAGCCACCTGAGGGACAGGTGTCGGAGTTCCGTAGTAATCCACGGTCACATTGTTGAGGATGGACGGATTGGCCTTTCCCACGCGGTAGGTCTTGAGGTCTTCCTCAAGGAACTGGATGGAGTCCTCCATTTTGGACTTCACTCCATTGATGATCTCTTTCGCTTTGTCTGTAAGCATAGTCTATCGTGTTAATTGTTATCAATCAGTTATTTCGTTTTCCGTCGGGCAGCGCTGTGATCCATCGGGCAGCACCGTGTCCAGCCAGACTGCGCTGTGATCCGTCGGGCAGCGCTGCGTCCAGTCGGGCTGCGCCGCGGAGGCTCGCCCTTGCGGACTTTCTTCTGCCGCTACCTGTGGACAAGGGTCCCGACCTTCCCGCCGTTCACCAGCTTGAGAAGGTTCCCCTCCACGTTCACATCGAAGACGATGATCGGCATATTCCCGTCACTGCAGAGGGCGTATGCCGTCTGGTCGAGAACCTTAAGGTGCCTGGCCATCGCCTCGTCGAAAGTCAGCTCGTCATACTTTACGGCGGTAGGATCCTTCTCCGGGTCAGCCGTGTAGACTCCGTCCACACGGGTTCCCTTCAGAACCACGTCCGCATTGATCTCAAGCGCCCTGAGCGCGGCTCCGGAGTCGGTGGTGAAGAACGGGCTGCCGGTCCCGCCGGCGATCAGAGCCACGCCCCCCTCCTCCAGCACCTTGACTGCGTTGTCGCGGTTGTAGTAGCGCACAAGAGGCTCCATCGGCGTGGCGGAGAAGACCTCGGCATGCACCCCCTCGTCCTTGATGAACTGACTGAGCGCCAAAGAGTTTATCACGGTCGCCAGCATTCCCATCCGGTCACCCTCAACCCTGTCGAACCCCTTCTCAAGCCCCTGGAGGCCTCTGAATATGTTGCCGCCGCCGTTGACGATGGCAATCTGCAGCCCGGCCTTCGCCGCCCGCGCGATTTCCTTTGAATATTTCCGCAGACTCTCCGGGTCGAGTCCCTTTCCCTCCGGACCGCCCAGGCTCTCGCCGCTCAGTTTGAGCAAAACTCTCTTGTACATAGCGCTTTCCAGTGTCAAAAATGTTTAGTCAAGACCCTTCCCCAAAGCGCGCCCCGCCCCAAGGAACAGTCTCGAAAGACAAATATACAAAAAAAGTCGGACTGTCAGCAAATTGACAATCCGACTTTTTGGTGGTGATTATTTTGTTGGACTTTCCGTCGCCCAAGGGTGCCGCGCTACACTCCGGGGCAACGCTTTTGGCACTTTTCGTCGCCCGAGAGTGCCAGGCCGCACGCTTGGGCGACACTTCCGCACCTTTTTGTCGCTCGGGGGTGCAGGGCAGAATTACATAAGGATGACGGGACTCTTCGGTGACGACACACACTCTTCGTCGCCCAAAAGCACAGCGGCAGACCCTTCCGTGAGCAGAACGCGCCGTCTCGCTCACGAGACAACCTCGGCAGACCCTTCCGTGAGCAGAACACGCCGTTCCGCTCACGAGACTGCCGCGAGAGACACACGAGGCAACCGCGGCGCTTTTTCAGCGAGCTACGGGAACCCTATGGAAACTCTACGGGCGCTCTACGGGCGCTCCTCGATGCCGCCGAGGTTCGACCAGAGCCAGTGGGACTCGTAATAGGACTTAGTGCCTTTAGGAACCGTCACCTTGACGGCTGAGCGGTCTGTGCCGTCAAAGAAAAAAGATGACGGGTCGCTCATGTTTGTTGTTATCTCGTCAACATCCTCCTTGGTCTTCCAGTTCAGTTCAAGTACCAAAGGAGTTTTGCATGACACAAATGTGTAGATGTCTATGGATTTGACAGACTCAGGGATAACTATCTTATCAACATTTGTTCGACGAATAGAATGCTCCGCAATCTTCGTAGTGCCTTCCTTTATCACCACCGTACCGGTCTTCTTTTCAGGAATCCAACTCAGAATCTCTCTCTTTGTCCGACCTTTGTGCATATACAAAGCCCCGTCATGCAGATAGCAGTAGTCCTCTTGACCTTCCCTCGGCGCGGTTGTGGTAATCTCAAGTTTAGAACAACCTTCAAACACCGGATTTGAACCATCAATATTTTCTAACGTGGAAGGTAAAATGACACGTTCAAGATTCCCGCAACCAATGAAGGCATAGGCTCCGATCTTATATATCCCCTCCGAGATAGTGACTTTCCTTAGGTCACCGCACCCTTCAAAGGCCCTATCCCCGACCCCTTTGACGGTATAGGTAATCCCGTCATACTCAACCGTACCGGGAACCACGACCTCTCCCGAATACTTGCCTCCGCCCGGGTTACCGGTCACCTCGACGAAATCCATAGAGTAACCTTTAGCGGTCTTGTAGAACAGGCCGCCAACCTCGAACCCGGAAGAGAATTCCTTCACGGTGACGGTGCAGCCTGACCTGAAGCCGCCGTCCTCGGTGACAGCGCTGACCTTGGCCACTCCCGCCGAAACGGCTCTCACGTTGCCGTCGGAATCGACCGTGGCCACGGACGGGTTATCCGACTCCCACCTCACATTGCGGTTAGTGGCATTGGACGGGGCGACCGTGCAGGTAAGTTTGGTTGTGCCGTTCGCACCGATCGTCACGGACCACGGCTTGACATCCACACCTGTCACCGGAACCACCTTGGCCTTCACCGTCACCCTGCAGGTCGCCGTCTTCCCGCCGTCCTCGGTCGTCACAGTGACCACAGCCTCGCCGGCCTTAACGGCAGTAACCTTGCCGTCGCCGTCGACCGTGGCGATCTCCGTCTTGTCCGAACTCCACGTCACCTTCCGGTTGTCCGCGTTGTCAGGCTTAACCGTGGCGGTAAGCGTCTCCGCCTCGCCCTCGGTCAATGTCAGCTCGGTCCTGTCCAGAGTGACCTCCGTCACGCTGACCGCCTTGGCCTTCACCGTCACAGCGCAGGTTCCGGACTTGCCCTCCGCCGTCGCGGTGACGGTCGCGGTGCCAGGCTTGAGGCCCTGGACGGTGCCGGCCTTGTCAACAGTGGCGACGCTCCGGTCGGACGACGACCACGCCACGGCCCTGTCGGACGCGGCTTCGGGAGAGACACTGGCGGACAGTGCGGCAGATCCGCCCTCAATGATCTCTATCCGGGACGGGGTGACGGTCACGGATGAGACTCCGACAGTCTCCTCCTTCTTACCGCAAGAGGTGATGAGAAGGATGGCGGCGGCAGCCGTCAGCAGCGCGCGCCGTGTGTGTGTGTGTAAAAACGCTCATATCGATTGATGTTTTGGTTATAGTCTCGTGAGTCCTATGAGTTCAGCGATGCTTTGGTAAATAACTTAGCGACCATCGGTCACCCTTTCGGTCTGTATCCCGCTCCTGCCTTGCGTCACCGGCACGGGATGTGACGCCGTGTGGCAGGCTTCAGGACAAAAATAATAAAAATTTCCAAATATCAAACGAATATGCCGGATATAATGGCCGATATAATGGCCGCACGACCATGCGACCGCCCCCCCCTGAACCCCTCCAACGACAGGAGCAGGGGACGGCGCCGAGCTCTCCGGGAACGATGACGCCTGACTGTCCCGCACCCGAAGGTGACGCGAGGCACAGTCAGGCGACTCTTCCGCGCCTTTCCATTGCCCAAGGGCGCAGGGCAGAATGACGTATGGATGAAGGGAACCCTTCGGCGACGAAAACCACACTTATCGTCGCCCAAGAGTGCAGCACGGCACGCTTGAGCGACACTTTCGCACTTTTTCGTCGCCCGAGGGTGCAGCACGGCTCTCTTGGGCGACACTTTCGTACATCTTCGTCGCCCGAGGGTGCAGCACGGCTCTCTTGGGCAACACTTTCGCACTTTTTCGTCGCCCAAGGGTACAGCACGGCACGCTTGGGCGACACTTTCGTACATCTTCGTCGCCCGAGGGTGCAGCACGGCACGCTTGAGCGACACTTTCGTACATCTTCGTCGCCCAAGGGCGCAGCACGGCTCCCTTGGGCGACACCTCCGCGCGTTTCCACCGCCCGAAGGTACTGGGCAAAAGACGTAAGGTTGAATCTGACAAAAAAAGAAGAAGTCTCCCAAAAAAACGAGGGAGACTTCGGTCGGGTGCCCAAAGCCGGGCTCGAACCGGCACGTCTTTAAGGGACATTGGATTTTGAGTCCAACGCGTCTACCAATTCCGCCATTCGGGCATATTCAGGCAGTAGACTTTCCTTTGGAAACTTCGCACTTCCGCTGCACTTCCGCTTCAAAGGATTGCAAAGTTATTGATTTTCCTCCGATATTCCAAAACATTCCACAAAAAGCTTCAAAAGCTTCAATGAAAAAATCTTGCCCCCTGTATGTCCGGTAAAGCGCATTTATACCGGACAAACCAAGCTATAGACTCTTTTCTCCGGCAGTTTGCCGTTTCGGTGGACATTTCTGACTCAGCAGAAACGACATTTCGACCCGAACTGACATGAGGGCGCCTGCGTTCAGTTTTTTCGCCTGATATTTTTTCGGAAAACCAATCCGGCTTACGGGAAAAGTGAGTATCTTTGTGTGATTTAAGCTAACACTGAAATTAGTATGAATCTTGACGGAAGACGCGAAAGCACGAATGTGGATGACAGAAGAGGAATGGGACGTGGAGCCAAGGCCGGAGTGGGTCTGGGCGGAACCATCGTCATCGCGCTGATTGTGATGCTGCTCGGAGGGGATCCTTCGTCCGTGCTTGAGGGAGTGTCCTCGATTCAAGGCACCGAACAGACAGAGGGGCATGTGGGGTTCTCCGCCGAGGAACAGGAACTTGCATCGTTCACGAAGAAAGTCCTCGCCGGAACCGAGGATGTCTGGACAGCCATATTCGCGAAGTATGGCTATGAATATGACCCGCCGAAGATGGTGTTATATTCAGGATCAACCACTTCCGGATGTGGAGCCGCGAACTCATCGGTAGGGCCGTTCTACTGTTCCGCCGACCAGAGCGTCTATATCGACCTCAGCTTCTTCACCTCGATGAAGCGGCAGATCGGAGCGGACGGCGACCTGGCCTACGCCTACGTGAGTTTAACATTAAATTGTATAATTAATCCATAGTTCTTATTGTAATAAGTT
>OICN01000796.1_pt1 | contig 9920 bp, 9 predicted proteins | sample 1581301 | NCBI WGS metagenome assembly OICN01 (sample SAMEA3882557, study PRJEB24775) | human gut metagenome | biome: human-associated habitat; feature: intestine environment; material: feces | place: Netherlands | collected 2009/2010
TTTCCTTTTCAAAAGCCTCATGATAAGCCCAATCGAGCTTGCCAAACTTATAAGCCTGAGGAGTAGAAACTCTTCTGAGTGTTTCACGAGGGATATACTTTGTAGTTGATATCTCATCGTCAACGACAAATATCTGCTCGTTATAAGGCATAGAAGTAACAGCGTTGCCGTACTTTTCGCATTTAAGGATAACGTCAGTAAGGACAGTTTCATCAACCAGCGGACGGATACCGTCATGGATTATAACGATATCGTCAGGGCCGCACTTATCCTCAAGGTTATAGACGCCGTTTCTGATAGACTCCTGACCTGAACTGCCGCCCTTAACTATCCATTTGAGCTTAGTGATACCGAACTGCTTTGCATAAGCCCACACAACGTTCTCCCAGCCCTCGATACAAACCAACTCAATAGCGTCGATCTGAGGGTGTTTCTGAAAACCTTCAAGGGTGTAGATAAGCACCGGCTTGTCATATACATTGATAAACTGCTTAGGGATATCCTGTCCCATACGGTGGCCGCTGCCACCTGCGATCAAAACTGCAACATTCATTATTATCTGCTCCTTAAAAATGATTTATTTAGATCAAACTCCACAAATTCGTGGAGAGAAACTCGTTTGTCCTCTGGCGGCAGCTGCATATAGTCGCCATAAATGTGAGTGAGATATGCGTCTGCGTCTTCGGGACCATAAAAATTCATGTTCTCAAACCTATAAAGCACAGGTTTTCCAAAGATATATTTGTCAACTATCTCACGTTCATAATAATTTCCCATGAGATTTCCCACATACTTGCTGTCGTCATAATCATGCTCACGGCAAAGTCTGTATATCTCTTTTTGCAATTTGACTTCGTTAAGTATACTGTCAGGTATGAAGTCAGACAGCATTATTGCAGCATTTTTCACCAGACTTCTGCCGGGTCTTACAGTAGACTGCCTTGTATACAAAAGGCGTTCAAGCTTGAGTATCGGTTTATAGTTCTGCTTTACCTCGGCAGGAGAGTTTCCAACACCGTCTAAAGGAAAAACGTCAATGTACAAACCACGTCTTAATCTTATTTTGCCCTTTTGCACCATTGTTGTCTCTGTATCATATACCTTGCTCGCCAGATAAGCACACCTGTCCTTGAGATTGGCATTTTCCTCAACTATAAATCTGCCAAACTTTTTATGGTCAGTAAGTCTGAGAAATTTCTCATAATCTTTTCGTGGCATACCAACGTCTATATCGTCGTCCCAAGGAATAAAACCGCTGTGACGAAGTGCACCCAAAAGAGTACCGCCAAGCATGTAATAACGCAGTCCATTTTTTGAACAAAAATCATGGAACCATATCATTATTTCCAATATTCGGTTCTGACTTTCTTTTATATCAAACATATCGATGCTCCTTACAAAGTTATTTTCTGACAATACCTTTAACTTTATTCAGCAAAAGTTTCATCTCATTTATTTCCCACAGGAAGTTCACTGCAAACACTGCAACAAAAGTAAGTGCGGCATACACTATTCCATACAAAACAAAAGAACCCCAGCCTGCTACATTACCGTTTATAAACCTGCTGAAAACAAAGCACATTACAACAGACACAAGCACATTTCTCAGCACTCTAAGTAAAGATTTCTTTAAAGTTCCATTTACAAGATGGCGAGAGGTGTAGACTATGCAGTCCGTAGTTCTGTAGGCATATGAGCATATAGTTCCTATTACTGCACCGGCTATGCCAAGCTTGAATATCAACACTATTGAAACGGTAAAGTTGATAATAGCCTCAGCAAGTGCACGATACTGTGTCTGTTTGTAGTGACCTGCTGCACATATCATTGTCAGTGATGGTATACGGATACTCTGCATCACTCCCATAACAACAAACAGCACTGCTATCAAAGGTCTTGAATAATCCGCATCTTTTGCACCCTTTGTGTATATCTCAACAAAAGGTAAAAACAGCATATACATACAAGAAAACAGCACAGCTATACACATCAGGAATATATACTCAAAAGTCGAATAGGCTCTCTTCAGTTCTTCATCCTTCTTCAAAGCAAAAAGTTCTCCAAATGTTGGCACTAAAGCATTAGAAAGAGAATTGAAAAGTGAAGAGAACGTAGTATTGACCAGGTTATAAACATAGTAAACGCTTGCCTCAATAAGAGACCTTGCACCAAGGCAAATGGTTATCAAAACAATGTCTGTGTTATTGCATATAACTCCTACCACCTGATGAAAAAGTGCATTCCACCTTTGCGGTATAACGTTGTTGGCTGCACCCTTTTCACAGGGATAATCAAAACTTATACGCTCATATTTTCTGCGAACGTAAACAATAACTATAACACTTCTCAACACATAGATAAGGGTTGCTGCACCTTTGACGATAACAACATTTTCCCTGAAATATATAAGCAGCAGTGAGACTGCTACGTTGAGAAACGTGCCAAGGGTCTGAACGTTATTGATAACATACAGCCTTTGATCTGCCGTAAGCAGGACACGATATTTGCCAAGCACATAATAGTCCACAAGGTTACTGCCTGCAAGTACAAGTATCATAAGTCTTGTTGTGATCGAATCTGCCTGCCCTTTGACTATTATAGGATAGACGATCATTAGAATTACAAGCAGCAGCGTGTAAAGTATACCTGAGTGAAAATAAAACTTCTTGGTATAGCTCAACATTCTGTTACGTTCATCGATATCCCCATTAGCAAGCGGAACATAAAGTCCCAATACCGATGCAGCACTTATGCCTGCCTCAACAAGAGAGAGGTAAGACAAAAACTGCGTTACAGAAGAAATCATACCATTTATGGCTGAACCATAAACCGTGATAAAGAAATGAGGCAGAATAAATCCTGACACAGCCATTGCAAGCTGCATAAGAATTACAGAAAATATGTTTTTTAAAGCCTGTTTACTTTTCATATATTCTATTTCCTAACCAATTCTTCAATAAGATCAAGCCACTGCTGTAGTATAGTTTGTTGACTGAACCTGTCAATATCACAATGTGCCTGTTCAGACATACTTGTCCTAAGCTCTTTGCTATCAGCAAGTTCTGCTATACGCTTTGCCATGATATCAACATCATATGGTGGGACGAGATAACCATTCTTTTCGTCAGTTATTATCTCTTTCGGACCAGAGTTTATATCAAAGCTTACCAGTGGCAGCTTATAACACTTGCCTTCCAGTAACACAAGCGGCATACCCTCACGGTATGACGGCAAAACAAGCAACGCCGCTTTTCTATACACTGACTCCACGTCATCAGTTCTGCCCATAAGTTTCAATTTATCATTAAGTCCAAGGCGATCTACCTCAGCAGAGATCTCATCAAAAGTTTCTCCGTCACCGTAAACCTCCCACGTCCAATCGTCGTTACGCTCACTGAAAAACTTTTCTGCGACCTTTACCATAAGATCATATCCCTTTTCAGGACCAAATCTTCCCAAGGAAACAATAGTATGCGAATCGCTGTCATATGAGCAATTCTTGCCCTTTTCAAACTCCTCTGCATCTATCCAGTTATAAATACATCTGCATTTTTTCTCACTGAGATGAAAATATTTCATATAATCATTTCTTGAAACTTCTGTCAATGCAATAGTTCTGTGGCAAAGCAAAGTAGCAATTTTCCTAATCATTCTAGCACTGTTGTCATTATACTTGCCCATACATGAACTATGATCACAAAAAACGAGTTTTGTTCTGCAAAAAAGTCTAACAAACGCTGACGGACCAGCCGGAGTATAGCCTTCAATAATAGCTACATCAATATGTCTTTTTTTGAAATAACTCGTTAAAAACTTAACAGCATATGGTATCTGCTGTCGTAATCTAAGGACAGGCAATTTAGCAAAATTTATCTTAATACCACTGTTTAATTTGTATGAGTTGTTTAAATGATCACCACATAGAGATACTATACTAACATGATAATATTTGCTCATATTGTTTGCAACTGTTATAGAAGCCTTGTTATCCCCAGCAAGCACAGATGCATCATATAAAACAAAACATACTTCTAACATAAAGAAATGCTCCTTCCCTATTGCTGTTATCTGTAATAACATTAATCACCATTTACATCAATGCTTTGTTGATTTTTTTTAATTGATAATAATATATGTCTTACAAACTCAAATCCATTTGTTATGTGAAGTACCTTTGCCGCAACAGCAATCATAATTACCGCTACCAATGTTCCACGTCTGAATGCCACGCCTATGATACCGTCGAACTCACCTCTTGGTGCAAACAGCAGAGGTGATACCATGAGCATAAAAAAAGTTGATTTGATCGGCTTTGAATAGTGTATCTGATTTATCTTGTCCATCACATAACCGTATAAAAAGCTGCCTGCGGCAATTCCTATATAGCTAAGATCATGGTAAAGCTCTGCAATGTAACTTGTGCCGATTCCATGACCTGCGAGATACATATCCTCACCATAGACAAAGCACGTCATAATAGCTGCAAATGAATGACCATTGTAAGCATACTCAAGGGTATTGCCTGAGCCACCCTGATTTAAAATATTTGACATTATACTGCTTATTCCATAAGCTCTGTCAGGAATAATATCTCTGAGATGATATCCATATTTTATAGGATTTATACTGCTGCCCTGCATACTGAAAAAGTCAGTCACTCCGCTGAATAATCCGTTGAGCTGAAAACCCTTGCCGGTTCGTATGCTGTCAAAAACATACAGACCTATTAGAACAAACGGTGCACAGATAACGAGGATTATAACATACTTTTTCTTCAGCCATACTTCGCCGCATCTGTTTCTGATAGAAAAATAAATAAGCACAAAAAAAGCTGCTGCCATAACAGGGAAACGCTGTCCTGTCAATAACGTACCCACATTATATACAAGATACAATATTATCGGCAGCCTAGCCTCTCTCTTTTTAGGAAAAGTAGCAAGAAAAACAAAAAATGCCGCAGGACAAAATATTTGCAATTTGTCAACGATCCAAGGCACTGACGCACCCATACCGTTTTGATAAGACTCCACATATCCAACATTTCTTATATTGATTATTTCAATAATCAGTCTTATAAAATAAAAGATATATGTAAAATAAAACACCAGCTTAGACACTACTCTAAGCTCATTTACCATACCTCCCATATTATAACGCTGACATTTCAGCCTTTTACGATATGGCATATTTTTATCCCGCTTTTTGAAATAGCTATATCCAAAAGCCGAGAACAAAAGAGCTATCGTGATAGAAATAAAAGTATGGCGGTTTGAAGAAACGTCATCAAACATCAGGTACTCGCAAACGCCAGTAAACTGATAAATGACCTCACGCCCCATTAAAAAGGTGAACAACGCTGCCAAAAAGCTGAGTATCACGACATTTTCATTTGGATGTCTGAGATAGTGAACAGCCATTGTCAGCCATGTTGTAAACATCAGAGTAAAAAAGAAATCGCCTGTCATAATTAAAGAAAAAACAAAAACAGCAATGGGTATTATAAGAAAACACAGCCTACTATATTCTATTTTCTTTAGCATGACACGACCTCCCACCACTATATTATTTTTTGATCTTAGTTTTCAGACCTTTGACCAATCCTTTAAAAGTACCTGCACCGTAGCTGATATGGAATATCGGGAACAGCAGAGTTGTAAGCACCTTTTGCGGCAATCTCAACTTGTTCCTGAATGATTCAGCAATATCAAGAAAGAAATATACTATAAATTCCAGTGCAAAAAGCGGTCTGAATATTTTAAACTTCTTTGAGAGCAGCGAAAGCAATGCACCTATTATCGAAAGATCAAATGCAAAAGGTATAAGATATTTTATCCCCATTACACCCGGATGACAGAGCTTTGTATAACCTACTGCATTTCCATTAGCAAAAGACATCTGTGCAAACGAAGAAACCTTGTCCCTGCAATAATAAGTACAGTAAATATCTCCTGCCATAAGGACTTTACCGCCATTTTTTCTGATCCTATAATTAAACTCATTGTCTTCACTTCTTGGCAGCGAAGTATCAAAAAGTCCTATCTTATCAAAAAGTTCTCTGTGAAATGCACCAAATGGAACAGTATCAACATATGCGGTTTCCTGAGATACACGGAAAGTTGAATTGCCAACGCCGAATTTTGACGACTGGACCTGAGCAATACATTCTCCGACACTTCCTCTTCCCTTTGTGATACAGTATCCGCCGACATTCCAAGCGTCTGTTGTTTCAAGATAATATACACATCTGCTTATGTAGTTTTCAGGAAACTCAGCGTGTGCGTCCATACGGATTATGATATCGCCCTTTGAATTTTCCACACCAATATTAAAAGCATACGGTGCTGTTTTGTTTTCGTTGTTCAAAACGCAGCCAATAAGACCATACTTATTTAGATCTTCTTTTATCAAACGAATGGTATCGTCACAAGAACCACCGTCAACAAATAGCCACTCAATTAATTCGTGTGGATAGTCCTGCCCAGCCAAAGATCTTATAAGTTCACTGATATATTTTTCTTCGTTAAGAACAGGGATTATAACAGAAACCATTTTACAATTATCAGACATTTTATCCTCCGCTATTTCAAAACCGCAATAACAGTATCTATCATTATAAAGATATCCTCAGCTGCTGAAAATTTTCTTATATCATAAAGATTATATTTCATCTTCTGAGGCAATACCTTTTTTATGTAGACCATATCAACGTCATCAGCCGTTTCCAGTAATTCAGCCTCGTCCTTATATTTAATGCTTGCAGTAGAAGTAACACCTGCAGGCATAAGAAGTGTTGCTATCATCTTAGGAGTATACTTTTCCACATATTTCGGAACTTCAGGACGAGTTCCTACAAATGACATATCACCAAGGAAAATATTGAACAGCTGAGGAAGTTCATCAAGCCTATATTTTCTCAAAACTCCTCCGACCTTAGTTATACGCATATCATTGTCTACGGTTACCTGAGAACCGAGCTTGTCTGCGTCCTTTACCATTGTCCTGAACTTAAATATCTTGAATCTCCTACCATACTGTGTAACACGTTCCTGACAGAAAAGCACCCCACCCTTGGAGTCTGCCGCAATAAGCAGCGAAATAATCGCCAAAACAGGGAGCAGTACAATTATCATGACCAGCGACACCACAACATCAAAGCACCGCTTTACACGCAGGCTGAAACCCTTTTTGGCAAGTATATCATAATACTCACGGACTTCCTTTGTCTGCATAAACTTAGGCAGATCTTCCCACTTTTTCAACATCAGTCTACATACCCCTAAATATAATCTTTAAGAATTCTCATATAATTTTCTATAACATACTCGACCTGTTCGTTCGTCAGACAAGTATGCAGCGGCAAAGTGATCTCATTTTCAAAACGAGCATAAGCATTAGGATAATCTTCTATTCTGAAACCAAGCTGCTTGTAGGCCGTGAACATAGGCAGCGGCTTGTAGTGCACATTGCAGGCAATGCCTGCCTCAGCCATTTTTATTATTATCTCATTTCTTTGTTCAAGTGTTATCCCTGGAACTCTTGTTATGTACAAATGGCCTGAAGATGTATGGTCACTTGTATAGTGAGGAAGAACCGAAACTCCCATAGGCACAAACGCAGCGTCATATCTGCTGATGATATCTTTTCTTCTCTCCAGCATACCAGCGTATCTATCAAGCTGTTTAAGACCCATTGCAGCCGCAATATCAGTCATGTTGCACTTATACCATGTTCCAACTATATCATATTCCCATGCACCAAGCTTGGTCTTTGAAAGTGCATCTTTGCTCTGACCATGCAGACTGAAAAGCTGGAGCTGATGATAAAGCTCATCGTTATCAATACCGTCTATGTTTCTCCATGTAAGGGCTCCGCCCTCTGCTGTGGTCAGATTCTTTACAGCATGAAAGCTGAAACTTGAAAAGTCTGCAATACTGCCGACCATTCTGTCATGCCATTTTGCACCAAAGGCGTGTGCTGTATCAGCATTGACGCTTATCCTGCCCATAGCCTGCTGTATTTTATTATCGCTTGGCTTAAAAAGAGCCCTTTTTCTTTCGACAATATCAAACACTCTGTCATAGTCGCAAGGCACTCCGCCCAGATCAACAGGTATGATGACCTTTGTCTTATCTGTTATGGCAGCCTCAAGAGCGTCATAATCCATTTCAAGGCTGTCCTTCTGAGTATCCATCAGCACAAGTTTCGCACCGACATGACGTACCACTGATGCAGATGCAGTGTATGTATACGCTGACGTTATGACCTCGTCACCCTCGCCGATGCCAAGAAGTCTAAGAGCCATTTCTGCACAAGCTGTCTGCGAATTAAGGCAGCAAGCCTTTTCCGTGCCTATGTATTCAGCTATCCGCTTTTCAAATTCCTTGGTCCTCGGACCAGTAGTTATCCAACCGGATCTCAATGTCTCAGTTATTTCTTTTATTTCCAGTTCAGAAATATCAGGTGGTGAAAATGGTATGTTCATTATTATCGCCTTTCTGTATAATTTAACACAGTTTTTATCTTTGCAAATATGCATTGAGTACAATTTATACACAATACTTCATATTACTTTATTTTATCACACTGCTCGCCAAAAGTCAACGACATATTTAACAATTCTGTGATAATATATGTAGTGCTACAATAGATATTGGACAAAAGTTTAGAAAAAAGAAAAGAGAGATAGGCAAAAATCTGATAGAATAAAGTCACCACAACAAAATTCAAAAGAAAAGGAGCCTACCTCTCATGACAAGTATAACACAAGATATGAAGTTTCGTCAATCCTTAATGAAATATTCAAGAAAATATGGTGTGAGCCGAGCAAGCAGGAAATACAACAAGGCTCGCTCATACATATATTTTTGGCTTTCTCCTATCGAATCCTTTGACAACTATCGTGTCCAATACCATTGACATTCTAGCAATATCTAACATTTTGTGATAATATAGCAAATTCAACGATAATTTTATCATATACGACAAAATTACTGCACAGAGAAATATATATCCGCAAAGCTATTGAAAATCCGCCCAAAACATGGTACAATTAGATGATAAGAATGTAAGAAAGGTGAGCTTAAATGGGCGAAATTGTTTGGACAAAAGAATATAAAGTTGAACGATACAGAAAAATGAATGAGAGCGTAAAAAAAGGCAGCGTGCTTTTTGCAGGTTCATCGCTTATGGAAATGTTCCCTATCGAGCAGTTTGCCGCTGATGACAAACTTCCCGTCACTGTGTACAACCGTGGTATCGGCGGTTTCATTACCGACGAGCTTATCAACGTTATAGACGTGTGCATACTTGACCTTGAACCGTCTAAGCTTTTCATCAATATCGGCACGAACGACCTTAGCGATACAAGGATCGAAATGTCAACTGTCATGAAAAATTACGAGTATATCCTCCGTGAAACTATCAAGAGAGTGCCTGATGTGAAGATATACCTTATGGCATATTATCCCGTGAACCCTGAGGCTGCCACGGAGGAAACAAGAGAATGTCTGAAAATACGCAGCAATGAAAAGATAGCTGCTGCGAACGAAGAGGTAAAAAAGCTTGCCGACAAGCTTGGTGCAAAGTATATCGACGTGAACGCCCCTCTGAAAGATGAAAAAGGCAGGCTGAAAGCCGAATACACATACGAAGGCATACACATCAAGGAAGAGGGCTATAAAGCCATTTATCCGCTGGTCAAGGACTATATATTGGAATAACAAACAGCTGTCAGAGCACCCCGCCCTGACAGCTGTTTTTATCCATTATAATACCCAACGTAATCGTCAAGCACCTCAGTAGTAAGCCCAAAAGGATAGTTTTTGAGCTTGGCAGGGTTTGCAAGTATGCCGTCCCTGTCCTTTTGCCAAAGTTTATCAGATATTTCAAGCTTACCGAAAAGTCGGCGGATATAGTCCCTG
>OICN01000800.1_pt1 | contig 9884 bp, 14 predicted proteins | sample 1581301 | NCBI WGS metagenome assembly OICN01 (sample SAMEA3882557, study PRJEB24775) | human gut metagenome | biome: human-associated habitat; feature: intestine environment; material: feces | place: Netherlands | collected 2009/2010
GAGCGTGTGGCAGGCGAATCGAAATATCCGCTGAAAAAAATGCTCGCTTTTGCAGTGGAGGGAATAACCTCGCTGTCTGTAAAGCCAATAAGGTTCATCACAACTATCGGTATTTTGGTATTTCTGGTATCACTTATAATGCTTATATATTTCCTGGTAACATGGGCAGTGGGACACACTGTTCAGGGCTGGGCGTCAACAATAACGTCCATATGGGCGATAGGCGGACTTCAGCTTTTGGCAATAGGCATTATCGGAGAATATATAGGCAAGATCTATCTGGAAACAAAGGCTAGACCTAAATTTATAATTGAAACAAATCTTGAAGAATCAGACAAGGAGTAATTAAAATGGCAGAACTCAGAGCTAATAATCAGAAGGCTAATTTTGACAACAACCCTAAGCTTATCGAGGCTATCACAGAGATGAGAAAGAATTTCTGTGCAGACACTCAGAACAGAGTAATAAACGTAGCACTTGCTTGCACATTTCTCGTGCCTGCAATGGTAGAAAAGACAACAGAGCTTGTTGCTGACGCTGAAAACCACGTTAATTTTGAGGACAAGAACAAGGCTAAGTTCATTCTTCTCAACAACAACAAGACAAACGGTACTTTCTTCCCTGTTTTCACTTCCCCTGAGGAGGCTAAAAAACTTCAGTATGACAAGCCTTTCCAGTGCTTTGCAATGAGATTTCAGGACGTAGCTGCTCTCACTGAGCAGACACCAAAGGTACAGGGCTTTGTTGTAAACCCATTCGGCGAGAACCTTCCTTTCACACAGGAGATGCTGGAGTCTATCAAGCAGACCCTTATAAAGGTAGCAAAGGAACGTCAGGCTGCACAGGCTGCTGAAAAGGGCGAAACTCCTGACATCACAGTTACAAATAACGAAACAGCTGAATAATCCTCATTACTTATGACATTTTTAAGAGGACGGACTGAGTTCGTCCTCTTTTTTGTTCCCATATTGACATTTTACAGAGTAAAACAGCGTAAGATACATGGGATTTCATTTTCAAAAATCAAGTTGAATTGTTGGTTTGTCAATGATGTGTTACACATTTTTTATTTATTATATTTAAATTCGTATACTTCACCAAATTTAATATAGTCATTATATACACTTTGTGGAGTTTTCCAATCTAAAGAACGAGTTGGAATATTATTATACTGATAGTTCCAACGTTTAAGCTGTCGCTTGAAGTCATCAAAATCATAGAATTTGTGTGTTGAGTAAAAGTATTCGTTATCCTTGCGATGAGAGCGTTCAACCTTGCCATTATGACGTGGAGTCATTGGCTTTATAAGCTTATGTATACAGTTATGTTGCTCACACCAAAGATCAAGCAACGAGGGCTTATCCTTATTTGTGGTAAAGCGGTTTGTAAATTCTGAGCCGTTGTCGGTCTGAATGCACTCTATCTTGAATTTCCAAGCGTTCTGCAAGGCGTTTACAAACTGATATGTACTATATGTGCTTTGCTCTTTAAACGCCATTAGAAAGCGTTTACGGCTGTACTCGTCTATTGCGGTGTACTGATAGTATTTTTCAGTACCGATAATGCAAGAAGTCGGAACAACTTTCACATCAATTTGAACACGCTGACCGCAATAAAACATTGTTTCGTATTTCTTTGGCTTTATCTTCGGGTTTGGTAGCTTTACAGTAATAGCGTTAAGCTTTCTAAGCTGTCTGTAAAGGCTTGTGATAGAACGCTTGTAGCCTGCTTGTACAAGCTTGACATAGAGCATTACAAGCCCTGTGTGCTTGTTTTTGCGGTGATAACTCTTAATGAGGTTTATTTCACTTTCTGTATGAGCGGTAGGGAAAGAGTTAGGGCGGTGAGAACGATTGAGCAGGCTCTTTGTAGTGCCGTCATAGCGATTTTTCCAACGATAGACATACTGTCTATTGGTATTGTACTTGATAGCGGCTTTTGTAACGCCGTACTTTATAGCGTATTTTACAAGGCTCTCACGATATTTTGCGAGTTGATTAGAAGTTTTCATTTTCAATCGTCCTTTCGTCATAACCATAGGTAAAGAGGGGGTATCTTGAACGGCGTTCCCCTCTTGCAGAGCATTGAAATCATTGAAAGCATTGAAATGTTGAAAACTCTGTAAGCTGTTGGTTTCCAACATTCCAACACTTCCAACAATTCCAACACTCAGCAATTCACCCCCAGCCGTTCGCTTGATAGATATCACGGATAGAAAATCAGAAATCATCTTGAAGAAAACGTTCCAAAAGCTTTTGATGATTGACATTATACAACTCAGTCAGACCAAGCATTGCAACAGTCAACCCCCTAGAACTGTTACTGATTTTTAAGCTTAGCAAGTTCGATAGCAAGTTCATCAAGAATTTTACGAAGCTCGGGTAATCTTGAATTTGCAATTATGTCATCAGGATTTTTTTCAAGGAAATCCTTTTCCTTACCCCACTTGAGGAGATAGTAAGAATAAGTTGCGTTAAGTATTTCGTAATCAGTTAATGTTTCAAATTTTTTCATTATAATCAACCTTTCTGCGGTTTGTGGATTATCCGCTTTCCCTTTGTCTGTATATATTATAACACGTATACACGTATATTGCAATAGGCAAATTATACGAATATACGTATAAATATTTGTACAAAATATACGTATTGACGTATTAGTGAAAATGTGATATACTAAATCAAAGGAGTGATTTCAATGTCAAAAGTAAAATTCACAACAACGATTGACCAAGACATTCTTGAAAAAGCGAAGATAAAAGCAATCAAGGAAAAAACTAGTGTAGCGAAAATCATTGAAAAATTACTGACAGAATATTTAAGCAACATAAGCGAGGGGTAGAAAATGAGTGAGATAATCAATTCAAGTGAGGCATTGGCAACAATGCTGTTAGGCTTTGCAATAATAAGCATAATAATCAACCTAGTGCTGTTTATAGCAATAGTATGCACAGCAATTAACACGAGCAAGACAAATAAGGAATTGCAGGAGATAAAGCAAATACTTATTGATGAAAAATACAACAATATTCAATAGCATAGAACACCGCTGAGAGCCTAAAGGCAACCTCAGCGGTGTTTTTTTACCATTTGCTTTGCTTACGCATACGCTTATTCTGTTTGCGGTCAAGGGGTATATTATTGATCTCACTATCACGATTACGCAATATTTCTTCATCAGATATGTAATCTTTGTTGAGCATATTCGTTACAAGTTCCGAAGTATCGTAAAGCTTGCGGTACTGATTACGTTGCAGATGTGTGACCGTGGACGAACACACAGGCGTGTAAGAATGATTTTCAGAATACATTTCATACTCCTCTATATCATACTTATAGCCTGTCATAAGCCGTGTAAAAGGGTGTCTGAAATGTGTTCGGCAAGCGGTAACGTCAGCGGTTATATCACGTATCTGCTTGTCTAAGAGGTTAAACCGCTGAACAGTGGCAAGTATCATCATACGGCGTTTTCTGCATTGACACAAATGCTGATAAAGGCTTTTCGGAACGCTGTTGCGACCGCCAGAAAAGTCACGGCTATTGAAAATCGTTCCTATCTCGTCAATCAATACAAGCGTGTTTTTCGGAGCGTTCAAGATATCCTGCGGAGAGTTTAGCGGATAAATCTTTGTATATTCGGGAAAGCCCGAAAGCTTGATATTTGTGACGATATGGAGTTGCGGATACTTACAGCACAGTTTGTACGCCTCAGTCACCATAAGAGAGGTTTTTCCTGCACCGAATTTGCCGACGTATAAATGTATGCCCCAACCCTGGAAAAGCTGTTTCCAGTTAAAATAAAGGGCTGTAGCCTTATCGTAGGCTACATAAGCCGTGAGGGCAGGCAGACGGACGAAATAATCTAAAATAACCATATTATCACCACTTTCTAGGATTGAAAAAGCGAATCATTGCATTATACAACATCTTCCACAGCAGATAAAGCATTATGCAGGCGAATATAAATTCAATACATAATACACCGAACTGTTTCCAAGTTGTTATAGTGTCTATAGCGGACAAATCACAGCCTAAGAGTTTAAGAAGTTGGTAACAGGAATTTTGAACATCATACAGCATTATTATCACCGCCCTTTTCAAGTTCCTGTTGGTCTACATACCGCTCTATAAGCTTTTGGCGTGGAAGGCTCATTTGTGTATCAAGCTTAAAACGCTTGATATCAGAAATAAACACAACCACACCACAGAGGGCAGAGAAAAAAAGGACAACAAAAAGTATCATCACAAAGAGTTTGAGTATAGCTAACATATCAATATCCTTTCTTGTTGTAATGCCATAGAATAAGCATTATTATGAAACATAAAAACAAATATACAGAGAAATCTAACATATTAATCACCAAAAAGGTACTGTAAGAGGGCGACTGAGCAGGAGATAATGAAAAGACCAACAATAACAGAACCTATTGTAAAATTATAAGAGCCAAGTTGGAGACGAAAAGCGAATATCTTGTAAAGATGTTCGTATATAACGTGCATAAGTTCAAAGAAATCCATACAAACACCCCTTACTTTACTACCCATTTAACTAAACAAATTGCTAACATGATAGTAAAAAATGCAATAAGTATGGTTATAAATATAGAGGGTAAGATGCCAATACTAGCCGTCATAAACTTAAAGAAATCGGACGAGCCGTCAAAGATAGAAGATATATCAGTTAAATTGAAATTAAATGTACCATACTGTTCATCATATTTCTTATTATTTATATAATCGTCAAAATCTTCTTTTGTGTCAAAGTCTGTGCCGTTTTCAAGTCCGTCATAATCGGTAAACTTACTAGGTGGAAAAGGGTCATCAAGCATATCTGAAATAGGCTTATCCGTAGGGTATTCAACGCCGTTTATCTCTAATGGTTTATAATCGGGATAATCTTTGAATGAAAAGCCGTCAGAAACAACGGTGTAAAAATCGTAACCATTACCGCCATACAAGCCATTTATCTTGCTTGCTACGGCATTGTCAGGAAGTTCTTTGTAAAAGGTCTTAAACTCTGCATTATTGGCGTAAAAGTCCTTTGCGTAGCCCTCGGCACCTGTTTCATACAGATATCGTTTACCAACAACAACGATATACAAGATATCCTGCTCACCGAGTTTGTCAGCACCTTTGATATTTTCCAGATTTATCGTGTGCGTGTTAGTCATATTCGCACCATTGGCAATAGGCAGACCGAAAAGCGGTGTAACACCATTGCAGAAAGCCGAATTTGCAACGCCGTCAGCATTTTCAGAGGTCATTTCTCCAACGTTACTTGAAGATGTATCAGTGGAAGAACTGTCGGGCGTGCTCACTGTATCGTACTTTGAATCAGTTGTTGTATTGGATTTAGTTTTGCCGTAAGCTGTTGTAAGTACGTATTTGGACTTATCAAGAAATGTATAAATTGCTCCGTCCATTGCTTTTTTAGTTCCGTAAATATTCGGGTCATACGGCGTTATGAATAATACATACTGATATGTATATTGCGTTGCTTGCGAATCCTTATCAAGAGCCTTTTGCATAGCCTGCTTGTATTCATCAGTAAGCTTGACAGTAACATCAATATTGTTGTTTGTTATTGTTTCGCCGTCATTTTTTGCACCTGGAGCGGATAACGTTCCCGAACGTGACATACCTGTGGTGAGTTTTCGGGAATACTGAACGGAGAATGGAACAATGGGGGTGTCGGGGTCTGGGGAGAAAGCATCTTTATCAGGGTTAGACCAATCATAAATCTTAGCATGATAGTAAACATAAGTATCAGCACCATTATCAGAATCGACACCAACGTGCATAGCAACACCACAAGTTACATCAGAACTATCACCTATATCAGCAGAAAACTCATAAAGATTAGAGTTGTTATAAAATTCAAGTTGGTTTTTATCATTATACTGATAAACATACCTATATGTTTTGTTATCAGCCGAATATCTATGATAATTTGAAATATAAAATTGTGACTTATTCAAAGTATCTATATCACCGCCATTCTGTGCCCAGTAAAATTTCTGGTCAGAATCAGGAACAAGATATATGAGGGAATATTCTTTGAGGTTTGGCGAATAAAAGGCGATATATGAATCAGGTGTAAAACCCAAATCAGAATTTATTCTTTTCAACGCCATATCAACAAATAGTTTCATACCACCGTCATAGTCAGCAGATTTTAAAGCAAACGCAGGAACGGCACAGCATATCATCAATAACAAAGCGGAGAGGATTGACACAAACCGCCGAAGTTTTGTTTTCATATTTTGTTTTCTCCTTTCGTAAAAAAAAGAGGGCGGAGCAGATGCTCCGCCCCAAGCGGTTGTACACGAAAATTAAGCTTTGCCCTTTGTAAGCTTTCTTACAACACCGATACCAACGCCGAGAAGTGATGCACCGACAAAAGCCATTACAAGCGGATTGCCTGTCATTGTTGTCCAGACCTGGCTTACAACTGATGTAATTGTGCTGATACCGCTTGTAATTGCGACATCATCAGCAAGAAGTGAAGCACCCATTGAATATTTCTCCTTTCATTAATTAAAGTATATCAATACCTACAACAACAGCCTTATCCTGTCCGCCGTAAGTTCTGATTTCATAGTTGACTTTGATTGCAGTGTCGATAAGTGCGGAACTGTCGGGAAAAGTGTCCTGCAAAATCTTTGTAGGAACTTTCACAGCCTTCACGGAATATCCTGTTACGCCATTTTCTTCTTTAAGGCAAAACAGCGTGTAGTTATCCCACGGCTTGCCGTTTTTAAGCGTTCCAGAGTTTTTCTTAAAACCTTTGATTATGTACATAAACGTACACTCCTTTCATTTACTGTACAATTATTTGTACTCTTTGCTATGTTTAGATATTACCACAAATCAAGTGTAATGTCAATACAAATCAAGCTTTTTCGTATGTTTATATTTTTGTAGGGGGGGTTTTTGTACACATTGTACAACTAGCACGATTGTATTTTCTTCTTGAAATAAAGTGCCTTTTTCCTGCACTCATATTCACCGCTAAGAAAATACTGAGCCATATGAATATTGTAGCTGTCAAGATACGGCTTGAGGAATTGGTGGGAAAGCACAAACCTTTCAAGGCTGTATGCTTCGTCACGGAACATTTTCGGGTTGTCATAGTTTTTCATTTTCATTGTCCTTTCATTATGGTTGTAAGTTTTCATCTTTTTCAAGATTATACTTCAATTTATATGATTTGAGGTCTGTTTCCTCAAAAATCATGCCGTCTTTGTATGTAACAATCTTGTCTATACGTCTAACAAAAGCGTTCCACGTTTCATAGTACTTGTGCTGAATAGCGGTGTACTGTTCTTCAAATTTCCAATTTGATATGATGTATACTTTTGTAAAACAAGCTATCCTATTCATATATCTTGCAGGGAGTTCAAGAGGGTAGCCGTCAAGGTAGTTAAGCATATTATCAATAGGCAGGCTATTTCTGAACTCCTCAAAAACAATAACATCTTGTCCGTGATAGCTGTCAAAGGGGTGCTTGTAGTCGGTGATACGATATACTTTATCATAGCCGTATTGCTCCATAACACTTCGTGTTTTACCTGTTCCCGATTGTCCACAGATATATGTGACCTGAACATCACGGAAAACATTTCGCCATTTATCAAAGACGTATAAATCACGGACTTTTTGCAGGCGGTCAATTTGATTCCAAAGTTGCGGAAATTCTTCAAGAAGTCTGATATCGTCAGCACCTTCTTTTATACGTTGTAGTATATCTTCATTGGTAAGCTGCTTACCGCCTTTTGTTACACGCAGTTCGCCCCACTCCTGAACATCGCCTATACGAGTATCTGACTTCTTGCAATAGTCGCTTGCTTGTTGTGCTGTGCCGTTTGCGAACTCTCCGTGAAAGAACTGTGGCGGAAACATATTCTGTAAGGTTGTACCACGCTTGCGGTTTTTAAATTGGATAAAGCCTTGAATATGTTCGGTATTCTCGTTGTGACCTCTCTCTCGCTGAAAGACGTAATAGTTTACTTCCTCATACTGCATAATGAAGTTTATCACCTTTTCATCAGTATCAAACGTAAGGTCTTTAAATTTATCCTTTTCTCCACAGGTCTTGACCTTTGACGGATTATTTATTGTAAAACACCAATTACAGGACTGTTTAGGCATTATTTTTCACCTCTGTGCGATTATGTTTGTGCGTGTGCGATTGTTATTGCAAATGACCGCACAGCCGTAAACGGCGTGTTTACTTGCCTTACTGCCTGCTTGTGCGATTGTGCGATAGGGGGTAAAGGGTAATACTAACCTTTACCCCCTGCATACCTACTCCCGATTTTTTCGGATTTAGGCATAAAAAAATAGATGTGATACGTTTCGTAACACATCTATTGTAAACCTACATTTCATTTTCAAAAATCAAGTTGAATATGGTTGACAAAAGACGTACTGTGTGTTATAATTGTAGTAATATGGTGGGAAATATGGCGTGTTATTTGTGCAGTGTTCACTATCACGCACCACGCAAAAGACTAAAAGGTTCTGCTTTTAGAAATTTTTTCGTGATCTGAGGGAGTATATATGGCTAACGAAACTGAGCTTGAAAAAATTGACCGTGCTGCCGAATACTTTGAAAGATATTTTGAGTTTGAGGACGCTGTAACGGTCAGCAAGGAAAATAAAGAATACCTCAAAACTTATATCCATGACAACGATTATGTTGTTAAAAACTTCAATATAAAAAATAAGATCGTTAAGGCTGTGGGCATAAGTGCGGCTATCGGCGTGGCGGCTTTTCTGCTGCTTTGGCTGCTCCTTGGCACAAAGCTTATTATAGTGGGCATTATTGCAGGTGCACTTATTTTTATCGGTGTAGGCGTTTTCGGTATCGCACTGAACAAATACAGACTTACGGCTGCTGAGCAAAAGCAGGTGGAGGTAAACGAGGGCATAAACGAGCAGATAATAATGCTTGACGACAGGATAAAGCAGGTAGAGCGTCAGAGGGACGATTACTACAAGGCTCTTGAAAAAAGAGTGCCTTTCATGTCACTTGACTATATGAAAAACGTTCAGCAGATAAAACAGTTTCTTGTTGACGGCAAGGCTGACACCTGTGAAGAGGCTGTGGATATGTTTGAAGAATCCATGCTTTTGCAGCAGATGACCGATATTATGACAAAGAGTGAAACTATCGAGCCTGTTAAGGACGATAAGGAGCGTTTCGGCGACCCTCTCAAGATAATAAAGGAAAACAAGAAGAAACGCAAAAAAGAAAAGAAAGCAAAAAAGGACAATAAGTGATACCCCGACCGCAACGGCATTTTACGCCGCTGCGGTCTTTCTGTGAAAATACGATAGATAGGATAATATATGAACGAGAAAAAAGATATTCTGACAAAAACTTGGGTGGTGGCGGCTCTTGCGTCAATATGCTGTATGCTGTGGGGAAGTGCTTTTTCCTGTGTGAAAATAGGCTACAGCCTTATGAACATCACCACTAACGACAGCGGTTCGCAGCTTGTGTTCGGCGGCATAAGATTTTTTGTGGCAGGTCTAATGGCCCTTGCCATGGGCAGCACAGCAGAGAGGAAGATATTGCTCCCCACAAAAACTTCTATACCAAAGATAATGATAATAAGCCTTTTTCAAACCATTTTGCAGTATTTTTTCTACTACATAGGTCTTGCACACACAACAGGCGTAAAGGCGGCGATAATAGTCGGTGCAAACGTTTTTATAGCGATACTGGTGTCCTCGCTTTTATACAAGCTTGAAAAGCTCACCGCTGTGAAGATAGCAGGCTGTATACTGGGATTTTCGGGTATCATCGTTATAAATCTTGGGGGACTTTCGGGAGTAAGCTTTAATTTTCTCGGCGACGGATTTATTTTTCTCTGCACC
>OICN01000802.1_pt1 | contig 9857 bp, 8 predicted proteins | sample 1581301 | NCBI WGS metagenome assembly OICN01 (sample SAMEA3882557, study PRJEB24775) | human gut metagenome | biome: human-associated habitat; feature: intestine environment; material: feces | place: Netherlands | collected 2009/2010
TTACCACCAAATGCAGGACTAGTCATAAGAAGCTGATTGTTCAATACCTGTTTGGATGCGATATCGTTGAAATCACCAATCTCAAGTACTGTACAGTCAGCAGTCAGACCAGTTGCTACACGTGCGGATACACGAGGACCTAAGTCACGACCAATTGCTGTTGCACCAACCAGCATAATTTCAGGTTTGTACTCATTGATTACAGAAGCAAGTGCATGAGCATATGGCTCTGTACGATATACTTCAAGTTCTTTGTCATCCACTACGATTACTTTGTCTGCACCATACTCAGCCAAAGAATCCGCAAGGCCCTTAACACCGTAACCAAGCAAAACAGCGGTAACTTCTGCGTTCAAATCTTTTGCCAGATCTTTTGCTTTGCCAAGCAGTTCGTAAGCGATTCCACTTACTTCTCCGTCAACCTGCTGTGCAAAGACATATACACCTTTATATTCTTCTAAACTCATTTTTTTCACCACTTTTCCTTTATAATAATTAGATTACATGTTTCTCTTTAAACTTATCTACAATATACTGAGCAGCTTCTGCCGGGTCAAGGGTAACGACTTCGCCGGCACCTTTACGAACCTTATCGGAAGCTTTTGCAATTTTTGTCGGAGAACCTTTCAGACCGAGGTTAGAATCATCTACATCTTTAAGGTCTGCACGTCCCCAAACGGTAATCTCTTTGTCAAATGCGTCCATGATTCCGCCCGGAGTCATATAACGTGGCTCATTCAACTCAGAAAGAGCAGTGATCAAGCAAGGCATTTTAGCCTTTACTACATGGTAACGGTCCTCATACTGACGCTCAACGATTACGCTGTCACCTTTTTCAAGCAAACCGTATTTTTCAACGGTTGCAATAACACGGTTAAGCATCTCGGTTGTCCGTTCCCGTAAAGCGCATAAACTCGCCCTGCCAATGCAGTTTTACGATATTTGTTTCGCCGTGACGGTTCTTTGCTACGATGCACTCGCCCGAATTCATATCGGCTGTCGGTGCGGCAGAATCCTCTCCGCCCTCTTTGTCATAATAGCCCTCACGGTAGAGGAAAAGTACAATATCGGCGTCCTGCTCGATAGAACCCGAATCTCGAAGATCGGCAATCTGCGGTCTGTGGTCATCACGCTTTTCTGCGGCACGGGAAAGCTGTGACAGAGTGATTACGGGAACATTCATTTCCTTTGCAAGAATTTTCAGATTTCGTGTGATTTCCGAAATTTCGTTTACACGGCTGTCAATCTTTCTGCCGCTCGACATAAGCTGAAGATAGTCAATTACAACAAGATCAAGGTTGTGAAGTCGGCGAAGTCTTGACTTCATCTCGGGAATTGTAATGCCCGGAGTATCGTCAAGATAAAGGTCGGTTTTGCTGAGAATATCGCTTGCAGGAATAAGCCTTGACCATTCCTCCTCGGTAAGCTTACCTGTTCTCAGTTTTGTACCGCCGATAAGTGCCTCGCTCGAAAGCAGACGGCTTGCAAGCTGTTCCTTTGACATTTCAAGCGAGAAAAACGCAACGGTCTTTTTGGACTTGCACGCAACATTTCGTGCAATATTGAGTGCGAAACTCGTTTTACCCATACCGGGTCGGGCGGCAAGAATGATAAGGTCGGAACGGTTAAGTCCCGTAATCATTCGGTCAAGGTCGCCTATGCCCGTTGGGATAGGTTTCATACTGTTGTCGGTTTCGCTGTTGAGTGCGTCAAGTCGGTCAAAAGTCTGTAAAATTACCGAGTTGATACGCTCAAGACCGTGTCTTTCATTGCCCTGTCTGATGTCAAAAATCTTCTGCTCTGCCGAATCAATCAGAACCGAGGGATCTTCGTTGCCTGCTGTTGCATCATCAATAATTTCACGGGATGCCGTAATAAGCCTGCGGACATTGTACTTTTCCGCAATAATCTTCGCATACTCCTCGGCATTGGAAATTGACGGACAATTGTCAACAAGGTCAAAGAGGTAAGATTTACCTGTTGACTCATCAAAAGCTTTATTCTGTTTTAACCTTTCAAGCAGTGTAACAAAGTCGATGTTCAGACCGAGTCCAACCATTTCCTGCATCTGTGCAAAAATCAGCTTGTGCAAAGAAACATAGAAATAATCGGGGCTTTTCAGAATATCAACAACCTTGTCAAAGGTGTTGCTTTCAAGAATAATTGCACCTAAAACCGCTTGTTCAGCCTCGGGACTGTACGGCAGATGAAGTCCGTCATAGCTGCCTGCAAAATTTAAATCAGCCATTTTTACTCCTTTTTATTAGGCTTCGGACACCTGAACATCAATCTTTGCAGAAACGCCCGTAAAGAGCTTTACCTCTGCGTGATATGTACCAAATTCCTTAATATCGCAATCAAGAACAACCTTGCGTTTGTCAACATTTATGTTATACTGCTTTTTAATTTCATCGGCAACCTGCTTTGAGGTTACGCTACCGAAAAGTCTGCCGCCCTGTCCTGCTTTTGCAGTCATTTTGAAGGTTTTGCCTTCAAGAACCTTTTTGTCATGTTCTGCCTGAGCTTTCTGGGTTGCGATTTTATAGTTTTTTGAATTTTCGGCATTTTTGTATTCATTCATAGCCTGAGCATTTGCCTCTTTTGCAAGCTTTCTCGGAAGAAGAAAGTTTCTTGCATAGCCGTCGGACGCTTCAACAAGCTCGCCTTTTTTGCCGAGTGATTTTACATCCTGCATTAAAATTACTTTCATAACCTGTCAACCTTTCTTACGAGTTTTCCTCATCATCAAGAGTGCTGTCAATCTCTGACAGCAGCTGTTGATAAGCAAACTCTTTTGTAGTGTTTTTCAGCTGGGTTGCCGCCATGGTCTGATGACCGCCGCCCCCGAGCTTTTCCATTATAATCTGAACATTAACATTTCCGTAGCTTCTTGCGGAAATGTTAATCTGATTGTTGTCTTCAAAGAGAACAAATGACGCGTCAACACCCTTGAGGTTGAGCATTTCATCAGCTGCCTGAGCCGACGCAAGTCTTATATCGCCGTCACCGCTCGGAGCAATTGAAATTGCACATCCACGGTAAACATGAGCCTTGCATACAATGTCAACCTTTTCACGGTAGGTTTCAATATTATCAGAAAACATACCCTTTACGGTGAGAGTGTTTGCACCTCTTCTTCTCAAATAAGCCGCCGCTTCAAAGGTGCGCACACCTGTTTTAACGGCAAAATTCTTTGTGTCAAGCGTAATGCCTGCAAGCATTGCGTCGGCCTGAACATATGAAAGCGGAGAATCATCAAGACAGCTGATAATTTCACTGCACATTTCACAGGTAGAGGATGCCGACGGTTCATGACAGAACACAAGAGCGTTGTTTATGTAATCGACCGCTTTTCTGTGGTGGTCGATGATGATAACCTTTTTACACTTTTCGTAAAGCTCACTGCTTTCAAGCGAACGCTTCAGGTGCGTGTCAACTATGATAAGAAGTGACTTCTGGGTAAGCCCCGAAAGAGCGGTTTCCGGAGAAATGAATATATCCGTGTCGAGTTTTTCATCAGTATATTCAATAAGCTGTTTTGCCATTGATGTTTCTCGGTTAATGACAACCTTTGAATAACGCTTAAAGGTTTTCTCCATTATGCACTGAAGTCCGATTGCCGCACCGACGCAGTCCAAATCGGAAAACTTGTGTCCCATAATAAAAACCTTGTCACAGTCGGCAACAACACGGCTGATTGCGTTTGCAATTACTCTCATACGGACCTTGCTTGCCTTTTCCGCTGCGGCAACCTTTCCGCCGAAAAACTCATATGTATTATCCTTTTTAATAACGGCAACCTGATCGCCGCCCCTGCCGAGTGCCATCTCAAGAGCTTTTCTTGCGTTGATTTCGCTCTCTTTAATGCTATTATAGCCTCGGCAAAGACCTACCGAAATAGACGCGCTGTGGTTGTTTATAGTGATTTCACGGATATTTTTGAGAATCGGGAACTTGTCGGCTGCCATTTTTTCAACATCGGCTTCTTTGAAAATTATCATAAAACGGTTGTTGCCGATTTTTTTGTAGAGAGCCGAATACTGCTCCGCCCACTTTTGCAAGCAAACTTCAATATCGAGCATTGCCTCGGAAAACGACTCGTCCGAGTTATCGGAAAAATCCTCGGCATTGTCGAAAACAACAATTGCAACGCACGGCTTTGACGCAAGGTATTCCCTTGTAATCTGCTTGTAGTAGGTGTTTTCTATAAATTCACAAACAGCACTCTCGCCTGTGGAATGATAATACACAGTGTATTCTTTACCGTCAACGGCAACATCACAGCCTTCGCCCTTTTTCAGGTTATCAATGTCTTTTCCCGAGAGATAAGCCTTGATATTGTCACCCTCTGCGCCCTTTCCGCCGCACATAGCCTTGCGGAATCGGGAATTGCACCAGAGAATGTCACCCTGCCTGCCTATTACGGCAACAGGGTAACTGAATTTTTCAAGGTAGTCTTCGTTAATACCCTTTATATTTTCGACTGTATTTTTCACAGTACCCTTAACATAGCTTGCAAAGTGCAATGAAATCACAAGCACAACTGCCAAGGAAAGAACAGACACACCCAGCTCAATATAGAAAACTATCGGCGAATATTCATAGCTTACAACAGCCATTGCAAACATTATTGCCGTAAAAATCAAGAACCACGGTGTAAGTGTCCATTTTCTTTTTCTCATGTCAAACCTCTGTTAATAGCAAAATAGCAAGATAACAAATCAGCGAATAAGGATTAAACCTCCTGAAGAATAGGAAGAATCATCGGGGCTCTTCTTGTACGCTGACCGATAAGCTTTGAAACATCATCCTTGATTCTGTTTTTGATAATGCCCCATTCGTGAACATTATTTTCTGCACAATCCTCAAGAATTGCAAGAGCGGTTCGTTTAACTTCTTCAAGAAGTCCCTCGCTCTCACGAACATATACAAATCCTCTTGAAACAATGTCGGGGCCGCTGATAACATGACCGTCATAAACATCAAGAGAAGCAACAATAATAATAAGTCCGTCCTGACCAAGGTGCTTTCTGTCACGAAGCACGATACTTCCGACATCTCCTACACCAAGACCGTCAACGAATACCTTGCCTGCCTGAACAGGCGGAAGCTCTTTCATATAATCCTCGTTTATTTCAAGAACACTTCCGACATCACCAATATAGATGTTCTTGCGTTCCATACCGAGGAACATTGCAAGGTCGGCATGCTTTCTGAGGTGTTTCTGCTCACCGTGAACGGGGATAAAATATTTTGGCTTTACAAGCTTCTGAATAATTTTGAGTTCTTCCTGACAGGCATGACCCGAAACATGAACCTCATACATCGACTCGTAAATTACCTTACAGCCCTTTTTGAGAAGTTCGTCAACAACATTGCCGACTGTTTTCTCATTGCCGGGAATCGGATTGGCTGAAATTATGATAAAATCGCCCTCACCGACCATAACCTTTCTGTGGTCGGAATATGCCATTCTTGAAAGCGCACTCATCGGCTCGCCCTGACTGCCTGTCGTAACAAGAACAACCTGCTGCGGCATATATTTGTCGAGCATATCAAGGTCAATAAGAATATTTTCGGGAAGATGCAGATAGCCGAGTTTTTGGGCAACATCCATATAGTTGACCATACTTCTGCCCGAAAAAGCAACCTTTCTTCCGTACTTTTCTGCACAGTCAATGATCTGCTGAACACGGTTTACATTTGATGCAAATGTTGCAATGATAATTCTGTAGTTTTCAGCACTCTTAAAAAGGCTGTCAAGGCTGTCGGATACTGTCCTCTCCGTGGGGGTGTATCCCGGTCTTTCCGCATTTGTACTTTCCGAAAGAAGCGCAAGAACACCTTCGTCACCCACTCTTGCAAAGCTTGAAAGATCAATCATATCACCCGTGATAGGTGTGCAGTCAATCTTGAAATCTCCCGTGTGAACAATAGTACCGCCCGGAGTGTGAATTGCAAAAGCAACAGCATCGGGAATCGAATGGTTTACATGAATGAAGTCAATCTTCATACAACCGAGTTCGATCGTCTGACCTGCATTTATAACATTGAGCTGAGTCTTGTTAAAAAGACTGTGCTCCCTGAGCTTGTTGCCGACAAGACCGAGCGTAAGCGGTGTACCGTAAATCGGAACATTTACCTTTGAAAGAAGGAAAGGCAATCCGCCGATATGGTCCTCGTGACCGTGTGTAAGAATAATACCCTTAACTCTGTCGGCATTCTGTTCAATATAAGTGAAATCGGGGATTACAAGGTCAACACCGAGCATATCTCCGTCCGGAAATGCCATTCCGCAGTCAACAATAATTATATCGTTCTCACATTCAACAAGGGTGATGTTCTTGCCGATTTCATTAAGACCGCCGAGAAATGCAATTTTTACCGACGGCTTCCGAGCTTTCTTTTTAGGATAACCCTTTGATTTTGACGGATTCTTCTTTTTGCCGTAGCTTAACTTTCCGTTCGATTTTGGCTGAAATCCGTCATCATTTTTCTTATAGTAAGCGTTGTAGGAATTTTTACCCGAACCGCCCTTTTTTGAAGCATTATTTTTAGAGTATTGCTTCACATTCTTTTTGCCTTTTGAGTACCTTGACTGTTTAAGCATATAACTTTCGTTTCTCTTTTCTGTACTCACAAATCTACCTCCGTTTTCTGAAATATGTACTGAGTAAAAATTAAATAAATATATCAAAGACCTCTGAACGCCCGTGAGGTCTTAATTTATTTCAAAATTATTTTTTATAATTTAATTAAAAATTAAAATCCGCTAATCCGCTGTAAAAATGCGGCAACATCCGCACTAAGACTATAATTATAATCCGTAAAATATCAGTAAAATATACAAATTTTATTTCCGTAATAAAGGCAGTACACAGCTGTCCTATCATAGTTTTTCATTTTATTGTACCGCACTTCACACTGTAATGTCAAGAAATTTTCACAACAAAAGCAAAAGCTGACGCTTTCGGGTCATATTAAAGCTGCAATTATACGCATAAAAATTTGAAAATACTGTAATAATAAAATCCGAGAACACTTTAATTGCAATTTTAATTGCAATATATATGTATAAATTCCGAATTTTTTTCAAACACCTACCAAGATTCTCGGAATTACAGCAAATAATGGGTTGCAATTGTCGATTGACCGTATTATAATCTATGTAGTGCAGATATAATTGCATTTTGAATATTTGAATGATGAATACACTCTGAATTAAAAAGGAGAATTGTTTTTTGAAACAAGTTGAAATTTTCACAGACGGTGCTTGCAGCGGAAATCCCGGTCCCGGCGGTTGGGGTGCTGTTTTAAGGTATAACGGTCATGAAAAAGAAATTTCGGGCGGTGAGGCTGACACAACCAACAACCGTATGGAGCTTTCGGCTGTTATCAATGCACTCGCCATGCTCAAGGAGCCGTGCAAGGTCACGCTGTACAGCGACTCGCAGTATGTTTGCAACGCACTAAAACTCGGTTGGGCTAAAAAGTGGAAAGCAAACAACTGGATGCGTAATAAAAAGGAAAAGGCTTTGAATCCCGAACTGTGGGACAGGCTTCTTACCCTGTATGATACCCACGAGGTAGAAATCGTCTGGGTAAAGGGACACGCAGGTCATCCCGAAAACGAGCGTTGCGACCGACTTGCCGTTGCAGCCGCAAAACAATTTGCATAACAATAAACTTATATAAAGGTGGATATAAAATGAGATATGTTTATGCCGACAACTCGGCTACTACAGCACTTTCGCCGAAGGTGCTTGAAAAAATGATGCCATACCTCACCGAGGTTTACGGAAACCCGTCAAGCATTTATACAATCGGTGCAAAGGCAAGGGCTGCCGTAGAAACTGCAAGAGAAAACATTGCAAAGAATCTCGGTGCGGCTAACCCGAACGAAATTTACTTTACCTCAGGCGGAAGTGAATCCGACAACTGGGCACTCAAGGGTGTTTGTCACGCTCTCAAGGCAAAGGGCAAAAAGCACATCATTACTTCAAAATTTGAGCATCATGCTATTCTTCACACATGTGAGGCTCTTGAAAAGGAAGGCTTTGAGGTTACTTATCTTGATGTTTATGAAAACGGTATCGTTCATCCCGAGGATGTCGAAAATGCAATTCGTGAGGATACGGCTATAGTTTCGATTATGTATGCAAACAACGAAATCGGTACAATTCAGCCGATTTCCGAAATCGGTGCAATTTGCAGAAAGCACGGTGTTCTTTTCCATACAGACGCAGTTCAGGCGGCAGGTTATGTCAAGATTGATGTTCAGAAAGAAAACATTGACCTTCTTTCAATGACAGCACACAAGCTCCACGGTCCGAAGGGCTGCGGTCTTCTTTACATCAGAAAGGGTGTAAGAATTGAAAACCTCATCTGCGGCGGTGCTCAGGAGAGAAACAAGCGTGCAGGTACCGAAAATGTTGCAGGTATTGTCGGTCTTGATGCCGCACTTCAGCTTGCAGTTGACGGTATGGACGAGAGAAACGCAAAGCTTGAAAAGATGCGTGACAGACTTATTGACGGTCTTTTAAAGATTGAGCGTTCAAGAATAAACGGCGACCGAGTTCACAGACTCCCCGGCAATGTTAATATGTGCTTTGAGGGAATCGAGGGCGAAAGTCTTCTTTTAAGGCTTGACCTCAAGGGTGTTTCGGCTTCATCAGGCTCTGCCTGCACATCGGGCAGTCTTGATCCAAGCCATGTGCTTCTTGCAATCGGTCTTCCGCACGAGATTGCCCACGGCAGTATGCGTCTTTCGTTCTCTGACGACAACACAGAGGAAGACATTGATTACATTCTTGAAATCGTTCCCGAAATTGTTTCATACCTCAGAAGTATGTCACCCCTTTGGGAAAAGATTAAAAAGCAGGAAGCTCAGGGTTGATTGACAACCCGTTAAAATTCGTATAGAATTGAACAGATATTCAGTAACAACAGGAGGATTAAAATGGCTTATTCGGAAAAAGTAATGGATCATTTCGCTAATCCGAGAAATGTAGGCGAAATTGAAAACGCAGACGGCATCGGCGAGGTCGGCAACTCAAAATGCGGCGATATTATGAAAATGTACATTAAGGTTGATAATGATATCATCACAGATGTAAAGTTTAAAACATTCGGCTGCGGTGCAGCTATTGCAACAAGCAGTATGGCAACAGAGCTTATCAAGGGCAAGTCAATCAATGATGCTCTCAAGCTCACAAACAAGGCGGTTATGGAGGCTCTTGACGGACTTCCGCCTGTCAAGGTTCACTGCTCTGTTCTTGCAGAACAGGCAATCAAGGCAGCCGTTTCGGACTACTACAAAAGAAGAGGCGTTGATCCCGAGCCAATCGTGGGCAATGTTCCCGAATGTGACAGCTGTGGCTGCGGCGGCTGATCCGGCTTAAAATCATACATCTGCCCGACTCCGTAAAAGTCGGGCATTTTTTATTTAAAACTGCAAATAATACCGTTAGGAGGATAATTATGACAGAGTTAAAAATCGAAAACGGCAAAATAAAAAATATCAAAAAAAGTCAGGTGCTTGCGCTCAAAGAGCAGGTAAGCTGTCAGAAAGGTCAGGTTGTGAGCAAAACTCTTGTACAGAACAACGCCGTAAGCGTTACTCTTTTCGCATTTGACAAAGACGAAGAAATCAGCACGCACGAATCAGAAGGCGACGCATTTGTGACTTGTCTTGACGGAGTGGGCAAAATTACAATTGACGGTGTTGAACACATTCTCAAAGAGGGTGAATCAATCGTTATGCCTGCAAAGCATCCGCACGCTGTATACGGCAGAGAGCAATTCAAAATGTTGCTTGTCGTGGTATTTTAAATTTTTACAACCGATAATTTTAAGAA
>OICN01000812.1_pt1 | contig 9766 bp, 6 predicted proteins | sample 1581301 | NCBI WGS metagenome assembly OICN01 (sample SAMEA3882557, study PRJEB24775) | human gut metagenome | biome: human-associated habitat; feature: intestine environment; material: feces | place: Netherlands | collected 2009/2010
GCACTCGTTCACGCAGGGTCCCAGACTTGAGCGGATTCAGGCGGCAGCCGATTCATTCATGGAAAAACACCCCAAGGTTAAGATCAACATTGAAACCTACTCCTGGGCAGACTTCTACACCAAGTGGACGACCGGCCTCGCCTCGGGCAACGTCCCCGACATGAGTACCGCGCAGGCCGGTCAGGTTGTCGAAATGATCAACGCCGACGCGATCATTCCGCTGGATGATATGATCGACGAAATTGGCCGCGACCGTTTCTATGAATCTCCGATTCAGGAAATGACCTATGATGGCAGCTGCTATGCAGTGCCGATCTACTCTCATGCATTTGTGATGTGGTACCGCAAGGATCTGCTGGAAAAGTACAATCTTGATGTTCCCACGACTTGGGACGAGTTCAATGCGGCAGCGACGGCGATCACGCAGGGCGAGAACGGCGAAGTTTACGGCTGCTCTGTTCCAATGGGCACGAACGATATGTATGCAACGTGCTTCTTGGATGTCTGGGCTGGCAGCTGCGGCAAGTCCCTTCTGACAGAAGACCGCAAGGCAAACCTGACCGATCCGGATATTGTTGAAGGCATCAAGTTCTGGACGGATATGTATAAGACAAATTCTCCGGCAGACTCGATCAACTACAACACGCTCGATCAGGCGACGCTTTATTATCAGGGCAAAAACGCATTTGACTTCAACTCCGGTTTCCATATCAGTGGCGTTGAGGCAAACCGCCCCGATCTGATGGATTCCATCAGCTGCGCACCGATTCCCACCCGCAACGAAGGCGAGCAGCCGCAGTACATCGTCAATAATATGCCGATGGTTGTTTGGAAGAACTCTAAGCATCCTGAAATCTGCAAGGCATTCATCGAGTCTTTCTATGAGCCGGAAACTTATGTCCCGTTCCTGCACTCTGTTCCGGTTGGCATGCTTCCTGCTCTGAAGGAAATCACAAATGATCCGACGTTCCTTTCGGATCCGACGATTCAGAAGTATGAAGCCGAAATGCGTGTGATTAGCGATGCTCTGAGCCACGGCACTTATATTGGCATGGAATATGGCCCCTGCGTCGAGGCTGGCATCCTTGCAAACCAGCGTGTCGTCGAGAATATGTTCCAGGACATCGTCCTGAACGGCACATCTGTTGAAGACGCTGCGGCAGCCGCCAACAAACAGCTAAATGAGTTGTTTGAAGCAGCAGAATAAGATTTTATTGGGGTGACCCAGGAGGCGGGGGCTTCCCCCGCCTCCTTTATCTCTAGCGCAGCAAAGGAGGTCTGCAAAATTGTGAAAAGAAGGCGCACGCTATCATCAAAAGCAAGCAGTTGGCTGTTTATTCTTCCCGCGCTCACCGTGGTTATTTTACTCCTGCTATATCCCGTTACTTCCAGTATCTTCTATAGTCTGACAAACAAAAATCTCATTAAGCCTACTTATCGATTCCTCGGTCTTGATAATTATATTAAAACGTTGACTGATCCGGATTTCTGGACGGCCTTTTGGAACGACCTGAAATGGACCTTTTTCTCTCTGCTGGGGCAGTTAATAGTCGGTTTTACCGGCGCATTGGCGTTGAACCGAATCAAAAAAGGCTCTAGTATTTATCGTACAATCCTGATTATTCCCTGGGCGATTCCATCAATCGTTTTGGCGTTTTCCTGGAAGTGGATTTTGAACGGCGTTTACGGTTTTTTGCCGAATCTTCTGATCAAGCTCGGACTATGCTCAACCGCGCCGGAATTTTTGACTGGAAATCTGGCGTTTGCAACGCTGGTGTTCATCAATATCTGGTTCGGCTCGCCGCTGATCATGGTCAACATCCTGTCAGCGCTGCAAACCGTACCAAAAGATCAGTATGAAGCAGCTCAAATTGATGGTGCAAATACATTCCAGTCTTTCTGGCACATTACAGTTCCGCATATTCGTACTGTTGTGGGTTTGTTGGTTGTGCTTCGCACGATTTGGATTTTCAATAGCTTTGATATTATTTACTTGATCACCGGCGGCCCGGCCAATAAAACACTGACCGTTCCGATTTATGCATATAACATTGGTTGGGGATTGAAGCAGCTTGGACGATCTTCAGCAGTTACCGTACTGTTGCTGCTCTTCCTGCTGATTGTGTGTGCGCAGTACTTTAGGCTTTTGAACAAGTGGGAGGAGGAGAAGTGATGCACAAGCGTAAACATTTTAGACGCGGTATCTTAGGCGACACGATCTCCTATACCTATTTGACAATTCTTGCGCTTTTGGCAGCGTTTCCGCTGTTTTGGATATTAGTATCTTCTGTAAAGAGCAAGGGCGAACTGACAGCGAATCCCACTGCGATTTTCCCTCAGGTCTTTTCGCTGGAGTATTATAAAATTGTTTTTGAGCAACTAAAGTTCGGCACAAATATTATGAACAGTGTTGTTGTTGCCGGAAGCACAACAATCATTGCTATTCTGATTTCTGCGCTTGGTGCATATGGTGTTGTTCGGTTCTTCCCGAGATTTGGAAAGATTATGACGAGGGTCCTGATCACGACATATATGTTCCCTCCCATCTTGCTTGCGATCCCATATTCGATCATTATGGGCAAAGCAGGGCTGATGAACAGCCGCGTTGGACTGATTATTGTGTATCTTTCGATTTCTGTCCCATATGCGATTTGGCTTTTGGTTGGATTCTTCCAAACAGTCCCGCTTGAAATTGAAGAAGCCGCATACATGGATGGTGCGAACAAGCTTCAAGTATTTAGTCGTGTTGTCTTGCCGATTGTCGCACCCGGTGTAGTTGCCGTGGCAATTTATACATTTATCAACGTATGGAATGAGTTCCTGTTCTCACTCATTTTGATCAACAGCCGCGACAAAATGACCGTTGCGGTTGGACTGAAATCACTCATGGGTCAAGAGGTGCTGGACTGGGGCGTTATGATGGCTGCATCCGCACTTGTTGTAATTCCTTCTGTAATTTTCTTCATGCTGATCCAGAAGCGCATTGCTGGCGGTTTGGCACAGGGCTCTATCAAATAAAAGGAGATATTGTTATGAAAACGATTGGATATGCAATTGTCGGTACGGGATATTTCGGTGCTGAACTTGGTCGCATTATGAAAGAGCAGGAGGGGGCAAAAATTGTTGCAGTTTATGACCCAGAAAATGGCGAGACTGTGGCAAAAGAGCTTGGCTGCGATGTCGAAACGGATTTGGATAAGCTCTGCTCGCGTGATGATGTCGACGCTGTGCTGGTAGCTTCGCCGAACTATCTGCACAAAGAGCCGGTTTTGACAGCAGCACGTCATAAGAAGCACGTCTTCTGTGAAAAGCCGATCGCGCTTTGCTATGCGGACTGCGACGAAATGGTACGCGCCTGCAAAGAAAACGGTGTGATCTTCATGGCAGGCCATGTCATGAACTTCTTCCGCGCGGTACGCCATACAAAGCGTCTGATTGCGGAGGGGAAAATCGGCCGTGTTCTCTATTGCCACTCTGCACGAAACGGCTGGGAAGAGCCGCAGCCGTCCATCAGCTGGAAGAAGATTCGCGCAAAATCCGGTGGTCACCTTTATCACCATATCCACGAGCTGGACTGCATTCAGTTCCTGATGGGACCGGCAACAGAGGTTACCATGACTGGCGGTAATGTTGCGCATAAGGGTGAACAGTTTGGCGACGAGGACGATATGCTGTTCCTCTTGCTGGAATTTGGAAACGGCACCTATGCTGTTGTGGAATACGGCTCTGCCTTCCACTATCCGGAGCATTATGTGCTGATTCAGGGTACAAAAGGCTACATTAAAATTGATATGTGCAATGTCGGCATGACGGTTAAAACTGCAGATGGTGAAGAAGAGCATTATCTGGTTCATGAGACCCAGGAAGAAGACGATCAGAGGACTCAGATTTATCACAGCACAGAAATGGATGGTGCAATCCAGTACGGTCATCCGGGCAAAAAGCCGCCGCTGTGGCTGCACGGAATCATGAAGAATGAAATGAAGTTCTTCAATGGCATTATGCATGGCGATCCGGTTACTGACGAGTTCCGTCCGCTCCTGACCGGTGAAGCTGCACGCGCAGCAATTGCTTCTGCAGACGCGGCCACAAAGTCGCTTCGTGAAGACCGCAAAGTTAAGGTTTCTGAAATCACAGGATAGTTCCATTTTCTTTATAAAAATTATAAGCAAGTTCTGTTCATCAAACAAATATGTACAGAGTTATTAAAGAAAGAGGGCAAACAAATGAAACATACTTTGAAACGTCTATTTAGCGCATTTCTTGTATCGTGTCTCCTTTTGACTATGTTCCCGCTTTCGGTATTCGCTTCCAGCACAAATGGCAGCAGCATAATAGAAGTCTTATCAAGAGCAAGTAAAACCGGCTTCTATTATAATTTTGACGGCGATACTTCATTTGACGGAAGCCGTATCGTTTCGGGAACAGAACAGGATATTTCGCGCTTAAAAGCCAGCACTCAAGGAACAGTTATTGTTCGATATAGAAGTACGGCATCTACAAATCAAGTCCTATTTGCGGCGGGAAGCTCCACAGAGAAGGACAAATATGGCGCGGTTATGGTTAATAATGTTTCGGGGATGAAAATGCAACGAATTGATTTCCCAGGTGGAATGGTCGCAAATCTCCGTGGAACAACTACCGGGTCTGGCTGGCATACCTTTGTTTACAGTGTAGATGCTAGCGACCTTACAAATACACAAGCAAAATCTGTAACAAGCTTTGATGGGAGTACCACTACACAGTTTCCGAATTTCGCCTCGTGGTTCAATTATAATGCAGAGGTTAATGATATTCAGTTTTTGAATATTGGTGGTACATCTGGCGCGTTGGCAAACTCGAGTAATAATGCAAATTTTGTAGGAGATATTTCTTTTGTTGCGTTTCTTCCAGAATTTATGTCACAGCAAGAAGCGGCGGCAATCTCCGGAGCAGAATGGCCTATTGGTAATCCCTTGGTATTCTCAAAGCATGACTTGAACATTCAGAGTGACGATGATGCAGTCCAACTTAATGATGACGTTCTTGAGACTCTAAATAGCGCTGATAACATTACCATATTGGTGAAGTACAAAAACACAACAAATGGACCTGGTTCACTTCTGAGTGTCAGCGATACAAGCAAAAACGATGCACATTTCCACTTGTATCAATCGGGCAACCGTGTTGGATTTGAATTTAGAAATTCTGATTCTCCTAAATATTCTGCTTACTGCACTACGTTCGGTTATGAAGACAATATCGTTGCGTTCAAGGCAGAAAGTGGCGTAGGTTACAAGTTATTTGCAAATGGTCAAAAAGGCGGAACGACAGCCAAAACAGGTGATGATTACCAATGGCTAGGCGATATTCCGAACTTGACGACTGGTTATATTGGGAAAATGGATCGGCTGATTAGTTCCAGCAGTTATCCATACACAGGTACAATTGATTATATCTATGTCTTCACGTCGGCACTTTCTGACGAACTGCTTCTTGAGCTGACAAGGCCAACGTCCAGGAATGTTTTTTACGAGGGCGATGCTACAAGCTCGACATTCTTCAGAATTCCGTATTTGCTGTACTCTTCAAAGGGAACCTTAGTTGCTGGTTCCGATACAAACTATGGCAGCACTGGCGATTCAGCAGAGAATATTGACTCTGCACTTAGAATCAAGCATCAGGCACTCAGCTATACAGCGAATGATGGTTGGGAAGATGCGATTACGCCAGATTGTCTGCATATGAGTGACTATGCAGATGAATACGGATACAAACAAGGCTCAGCCTCCTTTATTGATGGAGTCATCGTAGAAGATACTGAGCATACAGACAGAATTTTGCTGTTGATAGACGCCTTTGCTTGGAACGGCGGCGGTTTCCAATCACTTAATATCGATGCTTATGGACAAGCGCATGGTGGTGTTGCTCGGAGTATGCCATTCGGTGACGGCTTCTGCACCATTGCGGGGCATAAATATTTCCTGCTCTCCGATCAAAACGTGAAGTCTGGAAATGTTAATATGAACACCGTTCGCAGTCGCTTTAACTACGCTGCTGATATTTATGGCGAGAAGAACGCGGATGGCAGATATAACGTTTATCATTTGCTGGGTACACCGACGGAGTATTCTTCCGACGGAACGACAGTTGATGATAGCAATTTGTCGCTTGGTGAGCTTTCAGAATACAGTCTCGGTGAAAATTATGAACTGTACAAGGGCGGTCAGCTTTTGCATGTTACGCAGCGCAGCTCGGACACACAGGCAGCTTCGCAGTCTGTGCCGATGAAAATTTTCTATGAAGACTCTGAACTGCAAGTTTACAATACCAGTTATATCATGCAGGTTTATTCAGACGATGATGGAGAAACGTGGCATACGGACAAGATTATTTCTGGCATGGTCAAGAGAGAAGAGTCTCGGTACTATCTGACTGGACCTGGACATGGCATTCAAATTCAGAATGGTGATCATGCTGGCAGACTGGTTGTTCCAATCTACTATCAGCTTACTGGAGGAAATGGTACGCTGACAAGTGGCGCACGAACGGAAGTTATTTATAGTGATGATGGTGGAAACACTTGGGCACACGGTGACTGCCTTCCTGGAACAGTCGGTCATGAATCTGTTGTTGTAGAACTTCCAAATGGCAATTTGCAGATTTTTATGCGAAATACCAGCGGCAGCGGGGGTAAGATTAAAACCGCGACAAGTCTTGATGGCGGCGAAACATGGATTGATGTTACATCGGGACTTGGCGATAATCTGGCCGGTACGAACAGCCAGTTGTCAGCACTTTCATATAGTGGAACGGTTGTCTCGAAAAAAGATGGACAAGCATATCCTGCAGTTTTGCTGTCAATGGCGTATAACACCTCCAGAACAGATGGGCGTATCTATGTCGGCTTGATCAAAGAAAATGGTCAATACGACAACGGGAGCACGAAGTACTCTATCGACTGGGAATACGTCTATCAGGTTACTGAGGCCAGTGCACTCTTTGCTTATAGTAGTCTAGTTGAACTTGGCGATGGACGAATTGGAATGATCTATGAAGCATCGCCGACCACTTCGTGGGCAGATGGTTTGCGGTATATGTACTATGAAGAATTTACCATGAGTGAACTCACTGCGAATTGACGATTTAAATGTTCAGCGGGCTCTCATTATGAGAGCCCGCTACCGCCTAAAAGGAGAATACACAATGGATGAAAAGTTAAAAAGATATCAGGGCATCTTCCCTGCGTTTTACGCTTGCTATGATGATACAGGCAGAGTATCAACTTCTCGAACAAAGTCGTTGGCTAAGTACCTGCTTGCCAAAGGCGTAACAGGTCTTTATGTTGGTGGTTCCTCTGGTGAATGCATCTACCAAAGTGTAGAAGAACGCAAGGCCATCCTCGAAGCCGTTATGGACGCTGTTGGCGGCAAGCTCGTCGTCATCGCGCACGTCGCCTGTAACAACACCGCCGACAGCTGCGAGCTGGCGCGGCACGCCGAAAGCCTCGGCGTTGACGCAATCGCCGCCATCCCGCCGATCTATTTCCATCTGCCGCCGTATGCCATCGCGGACTATTGGAATACGATCTCTGCGGCTGCGCCAAACACGGATTTTATCATCTATAACATCCCACAGCTTGCGGGTGTCGCGCTCAGCACGCAGCTTTTGCAGGAAATGGCTAAAAATCTGCGCGTCATCGGCGTTAAAAACTCGTCTATGCCGACGCAGGATATCCAGATGTGGCTTGATGCGACCGAGCGCGAGCTCGTCGTGTTCAACGGTCCGGACGAGCAGCTGATCTCTGGTCTTGCCATCGGCGCGACCGGCGGCATCGGCGGCACCTACGCCGTCATGCCTGAGCTCTATCTCAAAATCTACGAATGCTATCACGCCGGGCGCATGGAGCTGGCACGCGAAATTCAAAACGAATGCTGCCGCATCATTTATAAGATGTGCAGCTGCCATGGCAATCTCTACGCCGTCATGAAAGAGATTCTGCGCCGTGAAGGTATGGACGTCGGTACTGTGCGCGCGCCGCTGCCGAATCTTGTCGCATCCGACATGGACACCGTCGTCTGTGCGAAGCAGATGATTGAAGAGGCTGTCCAGAAATATGTAAAAGCATAAATCACAGACCTGTTTTTTGAATTGTAGCAAGAGGTGCATGTACATGAACGAAATGAGAAAACAGCAATTTACCGAGGCGCATACTTGGGTACGCGCGGAATTGGATCGCTGCGTAAATTTTTGGCTGAAAAACGGCATGGATCCGGAATTCGGCGGTGTCTATACCTGCCTCGACCGAACCGGTAAAATCTATTCCACGGATAAGAGCGTCTGGATGCAGGGGCGGTGCGGCTGGATCTTTGCCTTCCTGTGCACCAACTACGGCAAGCGCGACGAGTGGCTGGAGGCCAGCCGCAGCTGCCTTGATTTTATGGAGCGTCACTGCTTTAATCACGCCGCAGGCGACCGTATGTATTTTACCGTTACAAAGGACGGTCAGCCGCTGCGGCAGCGCCGGTATTGCTTCTCCGAGGCGTTCTGCGCCATGGCGAACGCGGAATATTACGCCGTCACGGGCGACGAAAGTCGCCTTGCCCGCGCGCGGCAGATGGCAGACCTCTATTGGGATCTCAACCACGGCATGGAAGACCCGGTCGGCATGGGACCCAAAATCATTCCCGAAACGCGCAGCGGCCGCGCCTTCGGCATTCCGATGATCTATCTCAATGTCGCGCTCATCCTCATGCGCTGCGACCCGGAGCGCAAGGATATTTACGCCGCGCGCGCGACGCAGTGCGTCGAAGAAATTTTCAAGTATTTTGTCAAGTTTGATCTCGGCTGTACACTGGAAAATGTCGCCCCGGACGGCACGCCGCGCTTTGACTTCACAGACGGTCGCATCGTCAACCCTGGTCACGATATCGAGGGCGTGTGGTTCCTGCTGGAGTACGCAAAGCAGTTCGGCAAGCCTGAACTCATCGAAAAGGCGCAGACCATCTTCGACAACGCCATCCGCGCCGGTTGGGACGAGGAATACGGTGGACTTCTGTACTTTGTCGACGCCAAGGGCCTGCCGCCCGAGGCGTATGAGCACGATATGAAGCTCTGGTGGCCGCATAACGAAATTCTCATTTCCTCTATGATGCTCTACCGCGACACCGGAAACGAGCAGGATCTCGACTGGTTCTTCAAGACGCTTGATTACTGCCAGAAGCACTTCTCCGATCCGGCCTACGGCGAATGGTACGGCTATCTGCGCCGCGACGGGCTTCCCACCATGCCATCCACCAAGGGCAGCACATTCAAAGGTCCGTTCCATCTGCCGCGCTGCCTCATTCAGCTCGACCAGATGATGACCGAGCTCGAGGCGCGCGCATGAACCGGAAGGAGGCAGTATGAACTATCTTGGAATCGATTACTCTGTTAAGAATATGCCCGCGCTCGATCCGGGGTTCATTCCCTTCGGCGTGTGGGCAAAGGCATATCTGAAAGAAGCAGATCACCCGTTCAAGATCGCTGTCGAACGCGATCACGGCAAGATCACCGTCTATGAGACGCGCCTGCGCGGCGAAGCTTTCGCTGCCGCGAACATAAGATTTGCAGAGCGGCTCGTCAAAATGCTTCTCTGGTCGGCTGGTGGCTTCCGTATCTATCTTCAGGGCGACGATACGATCGCCGCGCAGATCCGGGACGCTTACCGTCCCGGCGGCGCACGGGAATTTGACGCGGGCTTCGAGTTTGATATGTTTGAGCGCCCTCTGGAGGTCATCATCTGCTC
>OICN01000815.1_pt1 | contig 9738 bp, 6 predicted proteins | sample 1581301 | NCBI WGS metagenome assembly OICN01 (sample SAMEA3882557, study PRJEB24775) | human gut metagenome | biome: human-associated habitat; feature: intestine environment; material: feces | place: Netherlands | collected 2009/2010
CCTCAACCTGATTTGAATCGGTGTATCGGCACAGCTTCGAAATATCATCAGATAACGATGCGTATTCTCCCGACTTATCTTCGCTTCCTGCAACCGAAATAAACTGTATCGCCGCCGCATTCACAATAACGCTCTGCGACATAGCCCTGAACATTTTATTTCGGTTGCAGGAATTTTGGGATTTCCAACTATAATTGTAGCTATTCTGACTTTATTCCTTTGCGTAATCATAAAAATCACAAATACTCAATTTAAAAATATGAAAAGTATTCTTGATGAGTTATTTCGTTATTATCAAATTTAGGATAACTGAGATTTAAAATTGTTATTATCTTAAACATTATATAGGGCAGAGCGTTTTGTTCTGCCCTTTTTTCGTGAATACAGATGATTGTGACATACTCCTCACAACGCACACCGAATTTTCACATACTATTTTCTTGCTTTCAACATTAATTCAGCCGTATTTCATATACTTTTCACTTTGGGGCTTTATTATATCTACAACATCAAAAAACAACACCGACATTCGATGAAGTCTTTTGAAAATATAACTTTTAATCGGAGGCACAGTTATGAACGATAACTTTGAAAACAATAAAAACGGTTATGACGGTTATTCGTCAGCTATCATGATATTCATTCATCATCAGATTCACAGTCTGCATCAACTGCAGAAAATACAGAAAGCTCTTATGAATGGAACACAAATTCAACATCAAGTGTAAATTCGGGTGAGTACCGCCATTCGTATATAAACGGTAACAACGAGAATGCGTCACACAACCCTAACCGTTATGAAAGTGCTTATTCTTCAAACACAGCATCGGGTACATCTTCACAGAACTACTCATCGGATTCATACGGTTCACAGTATTCTTCAAACCCATATTCTTCACAGCAGACTAACAACTATTCATACGGCAATCCGTCACAGAATCCATACAGCTCACAGTCGGGTTCACCGTATGCAAATCAACAGTATTCCGCACCAAAGGCTAAGAAAGTAAAAGTTAAAAAGCCTAAAAAGCCGAAGAAACCCGCTTCAAAGGGTTTTGTAGCCGCAATGCTTGTAGCTGCAATCATTCTCGGCGGCGGTGCAGGATTCGGTGGCAGTATGCTTGCATCATCACTTAACAACAACTCTTCTTCAAGTGTAAACATCAAACAGGCATCCGCAAACAGCACATCAACCACAAGCAATGCCGCTCTCGACGGAACAACTTCCAAAATTGTTAAGAAAACAGCCGACAGCGTAGTTGAAATTGCTACCGAAAGCGTTGTGACAGGCGGATTTGCTCAGCAGTATGTTCAGCAGGGTGCAGGTTCAGGTGTTATCATTTCTGAGGACGGTTACATCATCACAAACCACCATGTAATCGAAGGTGCGGAGAATATCACGGTAACACTCCGTGACGGTGCAACTTCATATAAGGCTAAGTTAATCGGCAGTGATGAGGACAACGATATCGCACTTCTTAAAATAGATGCAACAGGTCTTTCAGCCGCAACAATGGGCAACAGCTCAGATCTTGCAGTAGGCGACTATGTTGTTGCAATCGGTAATCCGCTCGGACAGCTCGGCGGTACAGTAACAGACGGTATTATCAGCGCACTTGCCCGTCAGGTAACGGTTGAGGGTAAGAGTATGACGCTTCTCCAGCACAACGCTCAGATCAGCCCCGGTAACTCAGGCGGCGGACTCTTTAACTCAAATGGTGAGCTTATCGGTATTGTAAACGCAAAGGACAGTGCAACAGAGGTTGAAGGTATTGCATTTGCTATTCCGATTAACAATGTTCTTGATATAATTGACGATCTCAAAACATACGGTTATGTAAAGGGCAAGGTTGACCTCGGTATGGAGCTTACAGATATCACATCCGACGATTCCGCATTCTACTATGGACTCAGCAACACAGGCTGTTATGTTCTTTCGGTAACAAGCGGTTCTAATGCAGAAAAAGCAGGATTTATGAGAGGTGATATGATTACCGCAGTAAACGGTACAAGTGTTTCTTCAAAATCAGACATTGAAACAGCCCTCAAGGATTCAAAGGTGGGAGACACAGTGACTTTTACCGTTACAAGAAGCGGTAAGACCGCAAATCTCAAGCTCACTCTTGCAGAATATTCACCGAGCGGCAGTTCTTCAACAGGCAATTCAAACACACAGAATAAGTCGTCACAATCACAGGGCAAAAGTTCAGATAATAGTGACAGCGACTCAATCTGGAACTATATGTTCGGTCAATAACAGCCAACAAGCTTTTTAGCTTTTTATATAAATATTCATACAGCCAAAGCTGTAGACAAAAAACTCTCTCTTAACGAACAAAGCTCCGTAACCGCACGGAGCTTTGTTCATTTTTATATATTTTTTTCCGCAGCGCTTTCAATTAAAGCTTTTTGCACATCAGTATATCTTAATTTGCTTACAGGAATTTTCATTCCTCCGCTTAAAAGAATTTGATATCTTGTGATTGATTCAATTTCATTAAGTGCAACCAAAAAGCTTCTGTGACATTGAATAAAATCATCCTTTGGCAGGAGCTTTATAATCTCTGAAAGCGTTTTTGTAAGCTCTAAAATTTTGTTATCTTTCAAATGGAAGGTGAGAGTTTTACCGTAAATTTCAACATACAAAATACTTTTTAAATTGATAGAATGGCTTTTTCCGTTTTCCTTAATTATAAGGCTTTGCGATTTGTAATTTTGAAATGCCCTCAAAAAAGCTCTTTTCAACTTGGCTTCATTCAGAGGCTTAATAAGGAATCCCGAGGGTTCCGCTTCATAACCGTCAATTGCATATTCGGAATATGAGGTCATAAATATAAATTTAATGTCCGTGAAATTCTGCTTGATTTTGCATGCAATGTTAATTCCGTTTTTGTTTCCGATGATTATATCAAACAAAACAAGGTCAAAATATTTATTTCCGTTTTCAAGGTCGTTTAATAATATGTCGGCATTCAAATACGATTCAACTGAAATATCAATTCCGTTTTTCAGTGCAATGTTTTCAAGCAAGACTTGAGCTGATTCGTTAAAAATTTTTTCATCATCGCAAATTGCAATTCTGTACATTTACTCACCCTCCGAGCTTATTATGCTCATATTTGTTTTTACCGTAAAGACATTATCAGTACAATCAATTATCAAAATGCTGTTATATTTTTCTGAAATTGAATTCATCGCAATAATTCCGTACCCGTGATTGTTTTTGTCGCTTTTGCCTGAAATGGGAAAATGGTTTTTGTCAAATACAAGATTTTCAAAACAGCAGTTTGAACAGGAGATAAACAGAAAATTTTTATTTGCTTTAATATCTGTTTTTATAAATCTGTGTTCTGTATCGGTTTTTAAACAAGCCTCAATTGCATTGTCAAACATGTTTTCAAGAAACACACACAAATCTTCATCGGCAATGCTGATTTGTTCCGGAACATTTGCACTACATTCAAATTTAATGCAGTTATCGTTAGCTATTTCTGCATATATACCTGTAATTGAGTTTATCAGAATATTGTCGCAGTATTTAATTTTCGGAAGTTTGCTAAGCTTGTCAGTGACTTTTTCTATGTACTTTTTGGCTCTCTGAGTGTCATTATTATCAAGCATAGCCGAAATTGCAACCATATGATGATTCATTTCGTGGCGAGCAGCTTTGGTTTCTTTTTCGCCGTTTTTTAACATCTGATAGCTCTGCAAAGCATATCTTGCACGCTCATTTACTATAAAAATTCTTTTCTTATACTCCGTATAATCGTCAATAAATTCTTTGATAATTATCAATACAGAAATAATTGCCGTAACTGTGCAGAACATAGTATTGAGGGGTGCGAATTCGCCAAATTCAAAAATGCTGCCCAAAATATTATTTCCGTAACTTAGAAAGTCAGAGTCGCTTGTACATGCCGCCAAAGTGTAACCGCAAAAAATGCAGATTATAAACAGCAGAATATATTTTGAACTTTTGTATTTTTTATACTTCTGCCCATCAAAAATAAAATCTAAAACAAGCATTATAACGGTTATCAAAAAGTACAGCGAGAGTGAAACTTCAGTAAAATTGATAAACTCAATGGATTCACTGAAAAATCCGTAGCAGATGCAGTATGTCCCGAGCAGGATAAAAGATGATACAAGAAGAATGAATTTTCTCCAGTTAGTGAACATAAACGCTACGAAGAATACAATCGGTATAACATATATTCGTGATAGTATCGAAAAGTCGAATGATGAAAGAACCTTTGAACTCATTTGCAACTGTGAAGATGAGTAACACACACATCTTAAAGCAAACAGTATTAAAAACAATATCATGAGTAGGATTTTGTAATTTTTATGTCCGTTTTTTGTTCTTACAAAGAAGATTAGACATAATGCGATTGCCGCAATAAAACTTAGAGTTGATAAAATAACGGCACCGACAGATCCCACAACAGCATCTGTGGATTTTTGAAACATATCTGCAAGCGACGGATATTTAGTAAAATAATAAGGATTTTCGTCCGTGTAATATGTGTATATTCTCATTTCATTCCCCGAAAAATCAGGCGATATTGGAATACTTGCGGTGGTATAATATGACGGTCCCGTGAACAGATAATTATCGGGAATTTCAAGAAATCCGTCTTTATTTCTTTTTATGTCATCACCGGTCAAATCAATATTTGAATAGGCAAGATAGTTTTCTATGAACACCTCGGTTGCTACTCCGGATGGAGAAAAATTCAAAAATTTGTCATCGGTTATTTCGGGGAGGGTTATTTTCATACACAAAGCCGAAAAATCAGTATCGTTTACGGTTGCAGTTAATTTATCTTCAAATACAGGATAAACGGAGCTTACTTTTCCGTCCTTTAGAATTTCGTAACTCCATATATTTTCTGTTGGTGTGTCGGCAAGAGTGTCTGGCTTGTTGGGTGAAAAAAGGAGTGCCGTGACAACAAATCCGATTATTGCCAGAGTGATTGCTAATGCCGCAATGGCAGGAAGATACTTTAATTTTTTTGTTTTCATATTCTTTTCTCCGTAAATCATAATTTTATTGCTGTATATACATATATTAAGTGTTTTAACAGCAAAATGCAAGCCGTATTGTGTCATTTTATTTCTGTTCGTGTCGCAATAGTTCCCGTTCGTGAAAATAGCTTGTAATTGTGAAATTTTGCTATTATAATCACATTGAATTGCAAAATGTGCAATAATAAAAATAACGGAGGAATAATTATGAAAAGAATTACAAAGAAAATCGTTTGTCTGCTTACTGTGGCAACTATGCTTTTGGTGGCAACAGTAACAGTCGTAGGTGCAGTTTCAACTCCTGATACTGTTGTTGACGATCAAGAAAACCCTTTCAAAAGCTATTGCATTAACAAAACAACAGGTGACTTGAAGAATACCGAAATGGTATATTCAAATGAGCATTATGATACTGTAACCGCAGTTTATAACAACCTTACTGCAGGAACTTATGAATTCGGAGCAACAGGCAGTCCCTATTTTAACGAGCCTGCAACAACGGAAGTTAAACTTACAAAGGACGGCTCTGTTAGAATTTACTACCATTATGTGACGAATGATATTGAAGCAGTAGTTTATGATGAACCGCTTACCCCCGATGAAAAATATGAGGCTTTAATCACAACCGATGGCGGAGATTTTGTTCAAGGTATTCTTCTTTCAACATCATCAGAACATTATGATTGCATAACAGGTGTTGCTGATAACCTTAAAGCAGGTACTTATAATGTTAATGTTCGTAACGGCAATGATTTTTTAGTTGATAAAGATTTCACCCTTTCTAAAGACGGTTCAGTCAGAATCAACTACTATACTGTAACAAATGAAGTGGATGTTATTGTGTATGAGTCCGAAAAAGCTCCTTATGAAGAACCCTCGGGTTATCTTATGAAAGATGACACCATTGTAGATATGTTCTATTTCCAGCCTTCATCTCACGACGGTGTATATACGCATACTTCCGAAAATCTCCCTGTCGGTACTTATACTGCCGTTATTTCAACAGGTAAAGGTACTGTAATTGAAAAAAGTTTCACTACAACAATTAAAAGTGATGTCCTTTTAACTTATGTTCAGGACAGTGATGAATTTACATTTGTCGAACTTGGCACAATTACACCGGAAAGTAATGATAACACAAATCCGACAACTTCAACTGATGTATCATCTTCAACATCTGATGTTGTGTTAAAGGACAGCACAAACAATAACAATGATAACGGAGTTGTTAAAACAGGTGACTCGCCTGTAGTTTCAATTGCTCTTCTTTCAGCTCTTACATTTGCAGTTGCAGGAATGTTCTTTGCAAAGAGAAGGTTTGACTTCTAATTAAAATTAGTCATATCAATTAAGGAGCCGAGATATTCCGTGACTCCTTTTTTAAAATAATATAATAAAAGAAAAAAGAACCGTGCCATAAAAGCACGGTTCTTCTGTTTGTTTAAAAATCTTATTTATTTTCTTCCATATATTTAAGCTGTTTGTAAATCATATTGGCACACATATACACATTACCACCGCCCATTGTGAGAATGAGGTCGCCCTCTTTTGCATTCTTGCAAACATAGTCGGTAATTTCTTCAAATGTGTCAAGACATACAGAACCCGGAACTTTTGCACCGAGGTCAGTAGAATAAATGTTATATGTGTTTGTTTCACGAACAGGTAGAATAGCCGAAATAATTGCCTGATCCGGAATTTTAAGAGCCTCCGCAAAATCGTCAAGGAGCATGGCTGTTCTTGAAAATGTATGCGGCTGGAATATTGCCCAAACCTTGTTAAAGCCCATTTTCATTGCGGCATTGAGTGTTGCGGTAAGTTCTGTGGGATGATGAGCAAAGTCATCGGCAACAGTAATTCCGTCAGGTGTGCCGAGAATTTCAAATCTTCTGTGAACACCGCCGAACTTGTGAAGATTCTCGGAAATTTCCTTCGGAGTAGCGCCAAGATAATGTGCAGTAGCCGCAGCGGCAAGCGCATTATAAATGTTGTGCTTTCCGGGAACGATAAGCTTAATCTGTGTGAGCTTCTCCCCCTTGAAGTAAAGGTCAAACTGTTCGTGAACACCCTTGTCTGCGCTGATGTTTTCAGCTCTGTAATCGCAGTTTTCGCCAAAACCGTAAGTGATTTTCTCAATCTCAACATCCTTTACGGCATCAAGAGTGTTTTCATCGTCACCGTTGATAACAAGCAAGCCTGTTGTCTGATGAGCAAATTTGTTGAATGACTTCTTAATGTTGTCAAGATTCTTGAAGTAGTCAAGATGATCTGCGTCAATATTAAGAATAATCGAAATAAACGGATTGAGCTGTAAGAATGTGTCAACATACTCACAAGCCTCACAAACGATTATATCGCTGTGACCGACATAGCTGTTACCTCCGATGAACGGAAGTTTTCCTCCGATAATAGCTGACGGATCAAAACCGCTGCCGATAAGCACCTGTGAAAGCATAGCGGTTGTGGTCGTTTTGCCGTGTGTACCCGAAACCGCAATACTTCTTCTGTATCTTCTTGTAACAATACCGAGCATTACGCTTCTTTCAATGCACGGAATACCGAGTTCCTTTGCCGCCTGTCTTTCGGGGTTAGTTTCCTTAACAGCCGCTGAGTAAACAACAAGCTCTGCACCCTTAATATTTTCTGCGGCGTGTCCCATAAATACGGGAATTCCGTAACCCTTAATTCTGTCAAGAGTTTCACCCTCGTTCATATCCGAACCCGAAAGCTCATAACCCTCGTGGTGAAGAATCTCAGCCAGCGGACACATTCCGCTGCCGCCTATACCGATAAAATGTATTCTTTTTATGTTATCCATAAGACTGTCGTAATTCACAATAGTCCACTCCATTCCTGATAAGTATATTTGTCTGTCAGAAAAATCATTCCGCTTTGCCTGTATTTAAGTCGGAACACAGGTTGATTTGAATTCAAAGAGCAATGCCGTGACAGAACTGCAATACTCATATTATAAGACGAATGGACAAAAAAATAAATACCTAATTTGATATTTGTGCAATTTTTGTGTATTGTACGGATACTGTGTTTTAATTGTTGCCAAATTGTAGAGTAAATGCTAAAATAAAGGGGAATAGGATTATAAATAAAAATACACATAAAATGGCAGAGTGATAAAATGACTTTAAAAAAGAACGATATTGTAAACCTTACAATAACTTCGGCAACTGCCGAGGGAAGCGGAGTCGGAAGAACAGATGACGGCATTGCCGTTTTTGTACAGGGTTCTGCAATCGGTGACGAACTCAATGTGCGTATATTAAAGGTTAAGAAAACCTACGCTTTCGGCAAAATCGAAGAAATTCTCGTTCCGTCCAAGGCGAGAATTACTCCCGACTGCGAAAACTTTATGAAGTGCGGTGGTTGCACATGGCGACATATTTCTTATAAAGAAGAATGCAAAATAAAACAGCAAAGAGTTGAAGATGCCGTAACACGCATCGGCGGTCTTGATAATGTTGTTTTCAAGCCGATAATTTCGTCGGATAATATCACAAGATACCGCAACAAGGCGCAGTATCCTGTCGGTCTTGACCGTGACGGAAATGTTGTGACGGGTTTTTATTCATTCCACAGCCACCGCATAATCAACTGCACCGACTGTATTTTACAGCCCGAAATTTTTGCAAGGGTAATTGAAATTACAAAAGATTTTATCGCAAAAACTAACACGGAAATTTATGACGAAACGACGGGCAAGGGCAGACTTCGCCACATTTATATCAGAATCGGCGAGGTTTCGGGCGAGCTTATGGTGTGCTATGTTGTCAACGCAAACGGTCTTAAACAGGAAGATTTACTCGTGAAAATGCTCAAATCCGAACTTCCGCAGTTAAAAAGTGTGATTATCAATTCTAACAGAGAAAAAACAAATGTTGTTCTCGGCAGAAAAAACAGAACAATCTACGGAAGTGACCATATTACCGACACACTTTGCGGATTGCAGTTTAAGATTTCACCGTTTTCGTTCTGGCAGATCAACAGAAAACAGGCTGAAAAGCTTTACGGCAAAGCCAAAGAATATGCAAATCTCAAATCTGACGAAATTCTGCTTGATTTATACTGCGGAACGGGTACAATAGGTCTTACAATGGCTGATTCCTGTAAACAGCTTATCGGTGCGGAGATTGTTGAAGATGCCGTGAAAGATGCAAATGAAAATGCAAAAGCAAACGGCATTGAGAACGCACGGTTTATCTGCGGAGATGCCTCAGATGCCGCATTTCAGCTTGAAAAAGAGGGCTTAAAACCCGACTGCGTAATCCTTGACCCACCGAGAAAAGGCTGTGGCGAAGAGCTTGTAAAGACAATTTCAAGAATGTCGCCGAGCCGTGTAGTCTATGTATCCTGTGACCCTGCAACCCTCGCAAGAGATTTAAAATTCTTCACAGAAAACGGCTACACCCCCAAAGAGATCACCCCCTGCGATATGTTCTCCGGAACCTCCCATGTGGAAAGCGTGGCATTGATTGAAAGAAACTAACAATAGAAAAGGAATTAAAATGCAAAATATTCTTAAAATTAAACGAACAAAAACAGCTTTGGCATTTAATCTTGCGATTATCGCTTGTGAGATTGCCGCAATAATTATCGTGTTTTTCAAAATAGGCTGCTATCCGCTTGTATATTACACTGAGGACAGCAACCTGTTTGCACTTGTTGCCTGTGCGGTTATGGCAGGCTTTCAGGTGC
>OICN01000819.1_pt1 | contig 9728 bp, 8 predicted proteins | sample 1581301 | NCBI WGS metagenome assembly OICN01 (sample SAMEA3882557, study PRJEB24775) | human gut metagenome | biome: human-associated habitat; feature: intestine environment; material: feces | place: Netherlands | collected 2009/2010
GGGAAAGGATCATCATTCATTCTGTCAAGGCAGATGCGAGTTCCTTCGGGATATCTCTGTCGCAGCCTTTCAACGTTTTCTTTATTGTAATACATTTCACATTTTTCCTGTCAAATTTATTTTCTCATCTGTTAATACAGCCTCTGCCACATTAGGATCACCATCTCTCTTAAAAAACAAAAAAGCCGATCCTATTGGTTTCTCTGTTTTAAGAGATACCAACAAAATCGGCAGATTCAATAAATTTGTATTGAAAACTTTGTGAAAGTTCTTTTATATACAAAACGGCAGGCTTAGAGCAAAATATACTCAAAGTCTGCCGTTTTGTTTGACGATGTTTAATTGTTGAGGGTTCAGATCCTTTTTTAACGAAAAAGCATCTATGGTTTTACACCTGAAATTTTTACCCTCAAAACGCAAAAAAAGCTCGTAAATACGAGCTTTTCGAGGTGTGCATCTATTTTATTGCACAAGTATGGTGCGGATGACGGGACTTGAACCCACATGACCTTGCGATCACTAGCACCTGAAGCTAGCGCGTCTGCCAATTCCGCCACATCCGCATATTTAGTGTTGCTCAATGCAACGTATATATTATATCATATTACACCCACTTTGTCAATACCTTTTCGCAGTTTTTTCGATAAAGCAGCAAAAAATAAAGCCCGACTTTTCAGTCAGGCTGATTTTTATATCGGAATCGTCACCCGTTTTTGAATTGCTCACGAAGAGCCTGATCGCTCATGCCGAATGTCACAAGCTTGCTGAAATACTTATTCTTCATGAGTGCCTTGATTAGTATTACACCTACTACGGTAACACATACAAATTCGCCTAATGCTACCCAGCCCATGTTTGCCAAGAACGGCGTCTTGAATACATACGTCAGCTCAAAGCCAACTATCACTGCATTGGATACCACCGGGAAAAGCGACGCAACTACAAGGTTCACCTTGTTCCTCAGCAGGTATATGAGCACTGCTGCAACTACTGTCGCCAGCGTTCCAAATACTACGTCCACCATGCCAAGCGTGCTGAACAGATTGACTATCAGGCAACCTATAGACAGCGAAATGATGTAATCCTTGTTGAAATAACAAAGCAGCATCAAAACCTCAGATATGCGGAACTGTACCTGTCCGTATGCAAGCGAGCTGCAAAGCATCGTAGCCACAACGTATATCGCTGCAATAAGTCCCATGTTCGTTAAACGACGTGCACTGAAAATTTCCATAAAAAAATCTCCTTGTTTTTATTTGTGAGTGGTTGATCTAGGTTACACTCTATTTTATTGGAAAATAAATAACATAAAAAGGCTGCCGCCGAAACGACAGCCCGTTTGTTTACGTTAATTTAGCTGAAATTAAGCCTTGCCAACAGAACCGAAGAGTTCCATCTTCTCCTTGACCTTAGCCTTGATAGCCTCAAAACCAGGGTTGAGAAGTTTTCTTGGGTCAAAGCCCTTGCCCTGAAGATCCTTGCCCTCTTCAATGTACTTTCTTGTAGCTGCTGCAAATGCGAGCTGGCACTCTGTGTTAACATTGATCTTTGAAACGCCGAGTGAGATAGCCTTCTTGATCATGTCGGCAGGGATACCTGTACCGCCGTGGAGAACGAGCGGCATCTCGCCTGTAAGCTGCTGGATAGCGTCAAGAGTTTCAAAGCTGAGACCCTTCCAGTTTGCAGGATACTTACCGTGAATGTTACCGATACCAGCTGCGAGCATTGTAACGCCGAGATCAGCGATTGTCTTGCACTCGTTAGGATCTGCACACTCGCCCATGCCTACTACGCCGTCCTCTTCGCCGCCGATAGAACCAACTTCGCACTCGATAGAAAGACCAAGCTGATCTGCAACGTGAACAAGTTCAGTTGACTTAGCAAGGTTCTCCTCAAATGGATAGTGTGAACCGTCGAACATGATAGATGAGAAACCAGCCTTTACGCACTTGTAGCAGCCCTCATATGTTCCGTGGTCAAGGTGAAGTGCTACTGGTACTGTGATACCGAGCTCTTCGTCCATTGCCTTTACCATAGCGGCAACAGTCTTGAAACCTGTCATGTACTTGCCTGCACCCTCAGAAACACCGAGGATAACTGGTGACTGACACTCCTGAGCTGTGAGAAGGATAGCCTTTGTCCACTCAAGGTTGTTAATATTGAACTGACCTACGGCATACTTGCCGGCAAGTGCCTTTGTCATCATTTCCTTAGCTGAAACTAACATTTTAAAACGACCTCCGTTATTTAAAATTTTCCTCTATTATTATACAACATTACACCGTCAAATGCAATAGCTTGACATTAATTTAACAATTATGTAACATTTAAACCTCGTACATCTCGATGACCTTCTGAGCCACCTCGATCTTTGTGCATCTCTTATCCATAGCCTGCTTTTCAAGATATCTGTGAGCCTGCTGCTCTGTAAAGCCAAGATACTGCATAAGTGAGCACTTCGCTCTGTTTATCGTTCTTATCTCTTCAAGCTTTTTGTGCAGTTTCAGGTTCTCAGACCTTATGCCCAGCATTCTTTTTCGTGCGGCACTGACAAATTTCATGGAGCGGTAAAAATACTGTCTGCTAAGAGGTTTCGGTATGACCATGACTCCGAAGTCCTCAAGCTTATCTGCAAGTATATCCGCATTTTCTGCCTTTGCGATAGCCACACAGCTTGCGTCCGTAGAGGTACAAACTATCTCCGCAAGCTCATTGCCGTATTCGTCAGAGAGCGGACAGTTTATCACAACGCAGTCATAGCTGCCCGACCCCACCGCACGTCTTGTTTCCAGACCCGTTGCGGCTATGGAAGTCTTGCAGGCGGGAAAAGTTTCTTTCAGCAGGCTCACAAGCATGGCAGTAGCCTTTTCGTTGCTTGACGCCACAAGTATCCTGTCCATTTCCCGACCTCCTTGTCATGAATTTTTCTGACATCTCTGACCTTACAGATGATAAAAATATCTCACCGTTTCAAACTGTTCCTTGTCGGCAGCTCTTTCATACTCAATGAGCAGTTCTTTTTCGATAGCAATGAACCTCTCAAGCATATGCTCAGGCAGCCTTTCAGCAAGAAACTCGCTCTTTTCAGCACGTTCCACTGCCTCTTTCAATGACTGCGGCAGTGTTTCAAGCTTTGCAAGCTCGCTTTCAGATGCAGCACCCGTGTCGATATTGAACGGACTGCAAAGCTCCTCTTTATTTATCACGCCGTCTATGCAGGCGTATATGAGCAGACCCATTGCAAAATATGGGTTGCAGGTATTGTCTGCCGAACGGAGGATAATGCCGTTTTCATCATCATCAGAAAGCGGTGCACGCAGCAGCTGAGCATAATTTTCATGTGACCATGAAATATACTTTGGTGCAAGCAGGCTGCCGAAACGCTTGTATGAATTTGTGGTGGTGTTAAGGAACAGCGTCATGTCGCCCACATTTTTCAAAATGCCTGCGATCATTCTTTCAGCCTCTTTTGAAAGGCCTCCCAGCTGCGGACGGAAAACATTTTCCGTGCCCTTCATGCACATAAGCATTATATGCAGACCTGAACCGCAGTTATCAACGATAGGCTTTGGCATGAAAGTTGCATAAAGTCCATTCCTGTCAGCCACAGATTTTACAACGTTCTTGAAAGTAACAAGATTGTCGGCGGCTTTCAGTGCATTTGAATACTGAAAATCTATCTCGTTCTGACCCGGACCGGTTTCGTGTCTTGAGCTTTCAGGGAAAATATCCATTTGCTCTAAGGTCAGGCATATGTCACGTCTAAGGTTCTCTCCCCTGTCAACAGGTGCGGCGTCGCAATAGCCTGCATAGTCGTGAGGACGCTTTGTAGGCATATCGCTGTCGTCCTTTTCAAAGCAATAGAACTCGCATGAAGTGCCTATCTGGAAATTGTATCCCTTGCCCTTTGCATAAGCGATAGCGGTCTTGAGGAAGAATCTTCCGTCGCCCTCAAAAGCCGTTCCGTCAGGATATTTCAGGTGACAGAAAAATCTTACCACTCTTCCGTGCTGAGGCCGCCATGGCAGCAGAGCCAGCGTGTCAGGGTCAGGGAACAGTCTGAGGTCAGACGCTGTAACATTCAGAAAGCCTCCAAGCTTTGAGGCGTCGAAAATAAGTCCCTCTCTGAATATTTTCGGCAGTTCTCCTGCTATAACAGAGATAGTCTTTAGCGAGCCGAATATATCGCAGAACATGAGCTTGACGAATTTTACGTCATTCTCTTCCACGAACTGTAAAACCTCTTTCTCTGTGTATTTCATAATAAATCCTCCGTAATAATGCTGTTCAAGTCACAAGTTTCCCGAACCTTACTTATAATTATATCTGAACAGCAGCTTTTATAAAACCGAACAGCTATAAAAAAATTGTTACAATATTTTTATTTGTGCATCATAACGCACTTTCTGACATTATATGACGCTTTACTTGTCTATATCCTCAAGCCAGAGCTTTGCCACAGCGTCAGACGGCATTCTCCAGTCGCCTCTGGGTGACAGCGTTACCGATCCGACCTTAGGACCGTCGGGCAGGCACGAACGCTTGAACTGCTGTGAGAAAAATCTGCGATAGAATGTTTTGATCCACTTATCTATGACCTCATCTGAATAGTCGCCCTCAAAGGCATACTTCGCAAGTCTTTTCACCTTAGACGGCTCAAAGCCCCAGCGTATGCCATAATAAAGGAAGAAGTCATGGAGTTCATATGGACCGACTAAGTCCTCGGTTTTCTGAGTCATCGCCGTGCCGCTCTCGTCCGTAGGGAGCAGTTCAGGAGAAACCGGAGTGTCCAAAATATCGTACAGTACATCTCTCAATGTATCAGAAATACAGGTATCGCCGTAATACTGAACGATATGTCTAACCAGCGTTTTAGGGATAGATGCGTTCACGCCGTACATTGACATATGGTCGCCGTTGTATGTTGCCCAGCCCAGTGCAAGCTCGCTGAGGTCGCCTGTGCCGACCACCATTCCGTTCACCTGATTTGCGATATTCATAAGCACCTTTGTACGCTCTCTTGCCTGACCGTTCTCAAACACAACGCTGTGGTCATTGAAATCATGACCGATATCTTCAAAATGCTGCAAGACAGCCTTTGAGATATCAACCTCTCTGAACGTCACACCAAGAGCCTCGCAAAGTATCTCCGCATTTGAGCGAGTACGCTTTGTTGTGCCAAAGCAAGGCATTGTTACCGCAACGATATCTGTATGCGGTCTTTTGAGCAGATCCATTGCCATTACGCACACAAGCAGTGCCAATGTAGAATCCAGTCCACCGGAAATGCCAATGACCACCGTTTTGGAATGTGTATGTGCGATACGCTTCATAAGTCCGTGGGACTGCATTTGCAGGATAAGGTGGCAACGCTCATTTCTCTCCGCCTGATTTGACGGGATAAAAGGCGTTTTTGCAAATTTTCTTGTCAAAGCCGTTTCACCCATTTCAAGGCTGAATCTTTCACGGGAGATGTTGTCCTTATCCAAAAAGCCGCTGTCTTTGGAAGAATAGTCCCACTCAGCACTTGCAGGATAGGTGGAAATTTTTCTGCGTTCAAAGGCAAGCTTTTTAAAGTCTATTTCAGATATGGTGATGCCGTTTTCAAAAAGCTTGCTTTCTGCAAGTATAGAACCGTTTTCAGCAATGATATTGTGACCCGAGAACACCATATCCTGCGTTGACTCACCGTCGCCAGCGGAGCAGTATATATATCCTGCCACAAGCCTTGCGGACTGGTTCGATACAAGCTGTCTGCGGTAGGAGTCTTTACCGATGACCTCATCACTTGCTGACAGATTGCATATAAGGATAGCCCCAGCCTTAGCAAGATAGTTTGAAACAGGGTCAGCCACCCACAAATCCTCGCAAAGTTCAAAGCCCACCACAAGCTCAGGTATCTCTTCACATACGAAAACGGTCTGCTCCATAGGCGGTATAAATTCAAGCTGACCGTACTCTCTCAGATCAATTGCAGCACATTCGCCTCTGTATGGTGCAAAATGTCTTGCCTCATAAAATTCATTATAGTTCGGCAGATGCGTTTTAGGTACAAAGGCACGCACCTCGCCGTCTTGTATCACAGCCGCACAGTTATAAAGCTTGCCGTTTGCTCTCACAGGCACGCCCACAGCCACAAGCATATCGCTGTAAGCAGTAGTCTTTGCTATCTTTACAACGCCTTCCATTGCCTTGTCAAGCAAAGCGTTCTGAAAAAACAAGTCCTGACAGGTATAGCCTGTTATACAAAGCTCAGGGAACACAGCGACTTTAATGTCCTCTTCCCTGCACTTATCAAGCTGACCGATAATTTTATCCACATTAAAGTCAACGTCCGCCACCTGTATCTCAGGTGTGCAGGCAGCGACCTTTATAAAACCGTCCTTCATAAGATCATGCTCCTTACCGAGAATTTATCATTTCTATCATTATACCATTTTTTATGGGTGCAAGTCAATGATTTTTATATCCATACTGGACAATTTGTTATTAATGTGTTAAAATTAAGTCAACACACCAAAAGGAGGAACGCCGCATGAACAAGCTTTGGGACAAGCTGCTTATAGGGCTTTGCTGTTGTGCACTCACTCTCACCGCAGGCACAAGTGCCGCAAATATCGCCGCACTGCTCGTGGCGGTCATATTCTCTGTTATCTCTCAGGCAAGGCCAAATTCTCCGACGTCATATGCTGCAACTTTGCTCTACGGCGTTTTCTGCCTTTTCAGCAGCGAGGCGTTGATGCTCTCTCCCTTAGTGCTTTACGACGCTTTCTGTACAAAATTTTACCCTGCTATGCTTTTAACAGCCGCAGGAACAGCCATAAACATAACATCACTGAGTGAAAATATTTTTCCGCTTTTTGCAGTAATGCTGGTAAGCCTGACTCTTTCACAGCGTACCTCTCTTAATGCAAAGCTGTCAAAAACGCTCATAAGCACCCGTGACGATTCAAAAGAACTCACAATGCAGCTTGTTGAGAAAAACAAAGCCATGCAGAGAAATCAGGACTATGAAATATATCTTGCCACCCTCAAAGAGCGAAATCGCATCGCAAGGGAGATTCATGACAATGTTGGTCATATGCTCACACGGTCTATTTTACAGCTGGGTGCACTTTCTGTTATAAACAAAGACGATACCGTCGGCGGAGCACTCACAGACCTAAGCGACACTCTCAACACCGCCATGACAAGCATACGCAGCAGCGTTCACGACCTGCATGACGATTCTATCGCATTAAAGCCTGCTGTGGAGGACTGTGTACGCCCTCTCAGAGATAGATTTTCTGTAAGCTGCGATTATGATTTTTCAGAGAGAATGTCCCGTGACATAAAGCTGTGCTTTATAGGCATAGTGAAAGAGGCACTTTCAAACACCGCCAAGCACAGCAGCGGCGACAGCATAAAAATACTTATCCGTGAACACCCTGCACTTTATCAGCTTAGCATTGCAGACAACGGCAGCTGCCCTGAAAATATAACCGAAAGCGGCATGGGGCTTTCAAATATGCGTGAACGTGCGGCGTCCGTAAATGGAAATATAAACTTCATGTCAGACAGCAGAGGATTCAGGATATTCCTGTCTGTGCCGAAACAAAAACTTACAAAACAGGAGATATAAAAATGAACATTGTTATAGTAGATGATGACAAGCTGGTGGCGGTGTCACTGAAAACCATTCTTGAAAGCACAGGCAGCGTGAATGTGCTTGCCATGGGCAGCTGCGGCGAAGAGGCTATGGAGCTTTACTCACGCCACAGACCTGACGTGCTGCTTATGGATATCCGCATGAACGGCATGAGCGGTATCGAGGCAGGGGAAAAGATACTCGCAGACTTTCCTGAGGCAAAGATACTTTACCTGACCACATTTTCTGACGATGAATACATAATAAAAGCCGTGCTTATGGGTGCAAAGGGATATATCCTCAAGCAGGACTTTGAAAGCATATGCCCTGCCCTTGAAACAGTCATGAACGGTCAGACTGTTTTCGGTTCAGACGTTGCAAGCAAGCTGCCTGAACTTCTCACAAACCACAGCAGCTTTGATTTTGAACGCTATGGCATTGCCGAAAAAGAGCAGGAGATTATAAAACAGGTGGCAAAGGGGTTAAGCAACAAAGAGATAGCCACGCTGCTTTATCTCAGCGAGGGCACAGTGAGAAATTATATCAGCGTGATACTTGAAAAAACAGGTCTTGAACACAGGACGCAGATAGCGGTAAGGTATCTTAAGGGCGATGAATAAAAAGCTCCCGTAAGCCGACAAAACGGTTTACGGGAGCTTTTCGTTTATGTGATTTTATAAAGATATTCGTTGCCTCTTTTGCCGATATAATCAATTACTCCGACATATTGCAGAATTTTGATTGCGATGCCTGCATCGCCTGAACGCATACACCTTTTGAATTCCTTGAGTGTAAAGGTTTCGGGTAATCCTTCGGGGATAAAGCATCGGTAGCTGTCGCTGTCCTCAAGAAACGTAAGGCGAAGCAGGGAAGTGGGAACGGCTACCTTTCTGTCTGTCTTTCTGCGTTTCATATCCTTTGCGCAGTAGCGAAGGTTTTCTACGGCTATATCCGCAATGCAGACGGTCAGATTCGGATCGTTCAGGTACTGCCTGATTCGGTACAGCTCAAGGAAAAAATCGGTCATATCGCTTGCGGTAACGTTCCTTCCGCTTTTCAGTATCTCACCTGTAGCCTTATCGACATAATTAAGACGGCTCTTTTTATGAAAAGGGTAGACTATCGTAACGTGCGAGGCTTTGAGGAACGTATTCAGCTTAGGTACAAGATAGCTGAAATTTGCCGTCTGTATCTCAAATATTCCGTTCTCGGTAACAAGGTCGGCAAAGTAACTGCCTATCTTTATTTCCTTATCAAAAAGAGTGGTGGCAAAATAGCTTTTCAGCGTAGCGTGTATCTGCTTTTCGTTCAGTATGCCCACACCGTCGCCGCTGTCGGCGGTAGCAGTACAGGCGCTGAACCGTGCGTTGTCGGGCGAAACGTAAAGAGGCTGTTTATCATACTGCCTCAGCTGTCGCACTGTATGAACACAGGCACACCGCCTTGCTCGTTTGAACGGATTATCCCCGTTGCAAGTTCTTTGAGCTTATCTGTTGCATTGGATACGGCATAGCATCTGTCTGCTACCGTAAACATTGATATATCGTTTGTGTTGTCGCCGAAAACTATAAGCTCATCAGCACCGACAAGCTCCTTCAGCTTCAGTGCCGCATTTGCCTTTGAAACGTCCTCACGGTAGATTTCATACCAATATTCGTCGGTATCGTATGTATCGGGCTGATAGTTTCTTGAAAAGCCGTTTGTTTTGTAAAAATATCGGTCAAGCTCATCGGGCTTCATTACAGGCTCAATAAGCGTTATATAATAAATATCGCCTTCGAACAGCTCGTCATAGCTTTTTGCTCGGTGCATTCTTCTGTCTCCGGCTCTGTCCTTTAAATAACGCTCCGCACCCTTGTTGAGTCGGTTTTTAAGATAGCTTACTCTTTCGTAATTGTCTATGACCGAGTACACAAGCACAGATTCTTTATGTTCATAGAAAAATGACTTTATGAACGATTTTGATTCTTCGCTGAAAAAATGCGTTACGATACGCTCCTTTGTGACAGGGTCGATTATAAAAGCGCCGTTATGAGTTATCACTGGCAGCTTAAAATTGATACAGCTTACTTTCGGCTCGGCTGAATGCACTGAACGTGCG